>Ga0172371_10000698_pt1 | contig 52886 bp, 46 predicted proteins | sample Lak12m_FD_114543 | JGI IMG/M metagenome (GOLD analysis project Ga0172371, IMG submission 114543) | Freshwater microbial communities from Kabuno Bay, South-Kivu, Congo - kab_022012_12m | ecosystem: Environmental > Aquatic > Freshwater > Lake | place: Democratic Republic of the Congo: South-Kivu... | reverse complement strand
GTGGAAGATGGTGTCCACCTCAACCAGCAAGGCCAGGAGGCCTGCGCCAAGGCGGTGGTCAAGGCAGTGTCAGCGTGCCTGGGATAGATAGACGGTTACTGGCTCACTTCAGCGGGGTGCCTGACCCTGCTGTGCGGGCGACAGGAATGTCGACATAGGTGTTGTCCCTGTCCACAGTGGGATGTTGCACTCCCTTACTCATACTCTCTACAGTCTTTACCACGTAGTCGCGCAGTTCCTGCTCCGAAATCTCGCCGTTGCGATCCGCGTCTGTACCTGCATCACCAAGCCCACGCAGTATGGCCTCGGTGAACAAGCCGTTTTCAAACTGGTCGCTCTCGTACGACAGTTCGTTGCCCATGCAGGACGAGAGGACTATGCTCCCGGTTCGCCTTTTCAGGTCGTCGTAGATGTACCTGTTACGGTCGAGCAGGTAACTGCGGGACGGTAACGCTCCCGAACCCTTGCCCGGGGAGGCAACCTTCAGCCCTCTTATAGACCGCCCTCTCAACCCTCGCGACGAGGCCAGGGCCACAAACTCATCACGCGTCCGTTCTTCGAGTTCCCCTGATTCGCAGGTATCCATCAGGAAGACCTTCCGGCGCGGCTTCACCTCTTCAAGAAGCTGCTCGAACAGCTCAAACGGCACAGCGGTATCCTCCAACTGCTTCAGGTCCGTGTCATGCGTGAGAAAGTAGTACGTGCTGGCCTTGTCCCTGTCGTGCACTCCGTGCCCGGCTATGAACAGGATAAGAGTGTCGTCAACCGTGGCTTTATCAAGAAACTCACGCGCCACGCCCACCGACACCACGGTGGCCTCGCTGTTCGTAAATACCCGTGTATGGACCGCACCATAGTGACCGGCGCACACCTTCTTCATGGCATCCGCCAGGTCCGCAGCATCCTTGTCGGCATACCGCAACGAGAGGGATTTGTCTGAGTACTCCGACACACCGAATCCGACGTAGTACAGGTCCCCTTTTGCCGGCACTTCGCAATCGACCTGGGTGTATGCCCGGTGTGACTCCGCACCGGCCGAATTTACACAGCTCACTTCGATTCGATTTACACCGGATGTCAGTTCTATTTCCTTCTTCAGCAGAGCCGACTGTTTCGGCACAATGGCCTTGCCGGACGCCCCCATCAGCGGCACGTTGTTGACGTAGATGTTGTAGCGTGCGACAGGTAGCTTGCTGTCCCTGAGAACACAAGTAACCGTGGCCTTCTTGCCATTCCGCTGCACTTCAGTGATTTTCACTTCCGGAACGTGTAGATCTCCGCTCAACTGGGCCTCCGTCATGCCTGCGCTGCGCAACCTCTTCTGGTACAGGTTCTTCATATGCGCGATGAGCTCGGGCGTCCCGAGCCCGAGCCGTTCCATGATGATGTCCGGCCTGTTGTTCCGAAGCGCAAACTGATCGATACTGTACGCATCCAGGCCGCGCACCATAGCCACAAACCGCGCCCCCCGCCGTGAGGCGTCAAAATACCCGTCGTCCGTATACAGGAGCCAGTCATGGGCATCACAAATAAGGCTTGCCATCTGGCGCGTACGTCGGTTCACCAGAGTCAAACCCTGCCCACTGGTGGATACCACCACCAGTTCTCCGCCTCGACAGAAGAAGATGGACCCATAGGAACCAGACACCTCAAACAGGCTGTTCTGATCCCGCACAAGATCATAAACTGCCAATCTTCCACTTGAGTGATATGCAACAAGGCGTTCATCATCCGAGAATGCCACACCGCGTCCCACAACTCCTGACCCTATCACTTGCCAGTTCCGGGATTGACGGCTCCACAACACAAGCGGCCGCTTGAGCTCTTCGGCATCTGCTTCAGCCACAAACGCACTGGCAAGCACCCAGTTTCCGGAAGGACTGATTGCCAATGGATCGAGTGACCAGATGTCCGCATCGGTATACTTGAGCCGCTCAACAACGGACTGTCTCGTCATGTCGACAAGAGCTATGGCCTTTGATGTACCGGGGTGACTCCTCGTGGCACACCCATATGTACCCCACGCGCCGTTCCCGCTGACAAGAAGGTTGCCGCCGGCCCACGTTTTGCCTTCCAGTCTTCGCCATTGTCGACGCTCCTCATCCCACACGTCTATCCCCAAGGTCTTGTAGTCCCTGGACAATTCCCCCCCCAGCATGCGTTTACCGTCATCCGACATGGCAAGATATGGCCCGCTGTATTCACAAATCTTCACACCGCAAGAATCAACTATCATGCTCTTCATATCAAATGCCGGCACACCTATGGGACTGATCCTGACAGAGAACCGTGACATGTCTTTCGCCATCGGAAAATTGATGTTGGGGGGCAGATGCAAATCCAGTGGGTTTACCGCACACCCGTCAAAAGCAAGTTGCATTGTGGAGAGACTAAACTGCCCGTTATCGTCCACTCCCGACGAGGCGAGGAGAACCAGGGACTGTTCAGAATACGGCTGGGGCTGCAGAGGACCAAATCGTTCTTTCATTGTGGGACGACCCCAGCGGCCGATGTTTGCACCGGAAGAGGATATGTGAACGATCTCATCCGATCTGGACAAGTCCAGGAACCCACCGGTCAATGGATCAGTAACAACACTAAGACGGTTGATGGAGCGTGGCAATTCGGCTATCTTTCCATTCCTGTCATGGACTTCAGCGTAGTATTGCGGAGTACCTGTCGCATCGTAGCACGATAGAATCCATGAACTGTCGTCGCCAGCGAAACATGGGTCGCAGCCCCAGAGGTGCTCCTTTTGCCTCGAGTGAGCCAAAATCTGTCCGTCAATGGATGCGAGATAGTAACCTTGTTCTTCTCCGTTTCCCCAAACCCAGAGGAAAGAACTACCTGAGGGCGAGAACCTGATGCTTTCGCTACCTGCAATACGTACCGGGACAGAAACACTCGCCAGCTCAATTCCCTCAGGGGACAACAACACCAATTGGCCCTGTCGCGATGTCATGCGCCTAGCGGCGATGCAGGCACCATCCGGGGACACGGCGAGAGTCTCATACTTACCTTCGAACACGTGTTTCTTCTCCCCGTCCGCTGACCATACCTGAATGGCCTTGGTATCCTTCTCAGTACTGACGGTTCCACGCAGAACTACGTCCCCTGAGTCCCCAAGGAACTCGGCATTCCAGACCGCGGCGAGGTCGCCTTCCAGATCGCGCTCAATCGCAAATGACGATGTCTTCCGGGTTGTCAGGTCATAGATGCAGACCACGGCGTGTGGGTGCATGAAGAACCACAACACTCGACGACTGTTCGGACTGAAACGGAGCGATGTCGGCCTGCTTGTTTCACCAGGGCAGTCTATGGCAACGCTCTGCAGAACCACACCTTCGCGGTTCATGATCGTAAGTGCATTTCCGGCGAAAGAGTACCCGGCAATAAGTTGCCCATCAGGGCTCACCACGGGAAAATAGAAATCCGTGACGCCCTGAGGCACCATCTCCCAACTTTGAGCAGCAGCGAGCGGCAGGCAGCACAGGAGACTGATCAGAAGGCATTCGGCTGCAGTCGAAACGGACGGGACCCGGCGGACAACACCGGCAAGACAATCTGCGTGGGGAACGATGTTTCTCATGTAGCAGGACCCACTGGTGGCCAAACTATTGCAGCCACACCGGGGCGGCAAGAAGAAAAGACCTCCGTGAGGATTCCCCTACCGTGACATGCGCCAGGCGCCGGTGATGGTGGCCTTGTCGGTCATGGGTTGCTCGGCAACTTCCTTGATCGCCTTGAGAGTCCCTTCCTTCAGGGCCACTCGCGCTCCGGCATTGACGTCAATTCGTTCCGTACGCGGAGGATTCTCGCCCGTATCGAATTCCTTCCACTCTTCCGGGCACTCTTTCCAGATGTAGGCCTCGATGTCCTCAGCAGTAACCTGCCGGCTCGGTTCCAGGATATGCGAGGCGGTTAGCGTCATCTTTCCGGAAATGTCGCTGTCCGACCCGGCCGTACCGGTCATCCCGCCGGCAACCTTTATGTAGTTGGCCATCGGCACATTGGCTATGTGCGCCCCGTTATTGGGAAGGTTGAGACGGCCTTCGGCCGTGACATCCAGTCGGCCCGATTTGCTGTCATACGACCCCGTCAGCGAGACCTTCAGGGGCTTGTCCGTGTCGCCCATGCGAAGCGGCCGCGCACAATCCGGGATCTCAAAAGAACCCGTGATCTTGTTGCTGTTGTCTATTTCGAGTTTTGAGTCGCCTTTGAGCGGCGGGTCGAACGAGACCGACTCCATCTCGTCGTTCTCGTTCAGCATCTCTTCCGCAGTCACAATCACGCGCCCCTTCCACGACGTACGGATGAGCGAAGGCGCAACAGTGTCCGTCCCCTCCTCTTCGTCCGTGCCCGGTTTCGTCATGTCATCACCCTTGGGCGGTTTCTTGGACGTCAGCCCCGGGTCGGTCTCCGCGCCGGCATCGTCTCCCGGTTCCTGTTCCGGCTGCTCTCCCTCATCCCCGGGCGGGGTCACACCCGCGGCATCATCGCCAGGTTTCGCACCGTCTATCGGCTTGTCGTCCCCCGGCTTTGTAATCTGCGGCTCCTCGGGAGGAGGCGCGTCTGCAGTCACCGGTCCACCGGACCCTCGCTGGCTGAACGGGAAGCTGCGCAACCTGAATTCTATGCGGTCCATTTCCGTGGTCTGCATCTTCTGCGGCCAGCTCTTGTCGTTAGGATCCAGGTAGTTGACGCTGATTGGTCTGGCTGAATCGGAAAGCGGACCATAGTAGCCCGAATACGTCCCGGTCCAGGCATCCTCAACGGCTGCCAGTTCCTTCTGCATTCCAGGCAGCTCCGCCACGAGCCTGTCATGTTTCGCTTTTTCTTCTGACGATGCCAGCCACTTCCACGTGCTCACGACGGCAGTTTCCGCACCGATACTCTCGATTCTCTTTATCTCCTTCTCCGTGTCAGCGATCTTCTTTCTGGCATCGAGGTAGCCCTTGTACAGGTTCCAGGCCTTCTGATCCTCGGGCGCTTTCACAACGGGAGGGAGAAGATATGTCTTGTAGGCTGAATATGAAGTATCCTGGCTGAACAACACTTTTCCGCCGGCCGCCTTACCCGTGGGCTGGGAAGCCGCAGGCTTCTTCCCGGTTTTCCAGTCCTTGAAATCCTTCTGATCGTTCTTCTGAAAGTCGCGAAACGCATTGTCCGCGCCGGAACAGAGACACACGCATCCGATGATTGTGACCAAGGCCACGAAACATACCTTCTGCATAATCACCCCCCACTGCTGACCTTTTTACCTGCAAAGATGAGTCACCAGGATCCTGAGCCCGATTCCAATCAGGATAAGTCCGCCGACGATCTCGACTTTCCTTTCGAACAGATGCCCCGCCTTGTCGCCAATCAACACCCCGGCAAACGAGGTGCAGAACGTGATCGCGCCAATTGTAAGTGCCGGCCCAACGATAGCCACGTTCAGTATGGCAAAACTGATTCCGACTGCAAGAGCGTCGATGCTGGTGGCGACTGCAAGAACAAAGATCACCCTCGTTGCCAACGGATCGGCCTCCTTCTCGACTTTCTCGATTTCAAAGGCCTCGTAGACCATTTTGCACCCGATAAAAGCCAGGAGACCAAAGGCAACCCAGTGGTCAAATCCGGATATCCAGGTACTGAGCTTGACGCCTCCAAGCCATCCAAGAGTCGGCATCAATGCCTGGAAACCGCCAAACCAACACCCCAGCAGGAGCGCATGGCGCATGTGTGAATGTTTGATTGCGAAACCACTCGCAATCGACACGGCAAATGCATCCATTGCCAGCGCAAGCCCAATCAGAACGATCGTCGGAAACGGCATGCGCAAACACTATTGGCTGCCTCCACGACGTGCAAGCTATGTCTCCCGGCACTGTCTCATTCCCGGGCTGAGACGAGGTCCAGCGGACAACCCGACGATTCCCATCAATGCTAACCTGTTCTCCTCCATATAGTAATACCGACCGCAGGCAGGAGTCACCGCTTGGCATGCCAACTGCGATGAAACCGTGTGATTCGATTATCTATCAGTCGGCAGGACGGATGTTGTTACCTGACAGGGCAAAAGGGTCAGAGGGAGTAACAACCCTGCCGACTGACTCAAGATCTCTGGCAAGGAGCTCAACCGTTGATTTCCCATTATCTTTTACACCACCCCCCCACTGGTGGTAGCATCCGGGTGATTGGAGAAGGACTATGAAAGCCACTGTGGATGCGGGTGCGTGTGTGGGATGCGGGCTATGCGCCGACAGCTGTCCTGAAGTATTTGAGATGGATGGCGACGTGGCCAAGGTCATAGCGAGTCCTGTGCCCAAGAACGCCGAGGACACCTGCAAGGAAGCAGCGGATAATTGTCCTGTCACGGCCATCGCACTGGAGGAATGATGCCGCAGACAGGCGGCAGGGTGTTTCTCCTGACATCCGATGTCGTTTACCGGTGTCTCCCGTTCGTATGCAATCGACTCCCACCGATGCCCCCCTGGTCTCCGGTCGTCTCAGGAAGAACCTGTGGAACCTTGCCGGCCCGATGTTCGTCAGTGCCCTTCTTCAGAACCTGCAGACACTGATCGACTTGTTCTGGGTAGGCAGGTTGGGGTCTGATGCCGTCGCAGCGCTGGCAATCAGCGGCACCATCCTTATGCTGGTATTCCCTCTTGCGATGGGGCTATCGACAGGTACCCTTGCCATTGTAGCCCGGCGCATAGGAGCAGGCAACAGGGCTGAGGCATCCAGCGTGACGGCCCAGTCTCTTGCCGTCGCAGTTGCCGCTGGCATCCTGACAGGCGTGGTCGGATGGGCCTGCACTGACCTCCTTACCACGCTGATGGGTGCGACATCCGTCGTACGTGACCTGGCCGGCGAGTATCTCCACGTTTCCTTTGCAGGCATCGTGACTGTGTTTGTGCTTGTGATCGGGAACAGCGCGATACAGGCGGCCGGTAACGCGCGAGTACCCATGCAGGTTATGCTCCTCGCCAATGTGCTGAACCTCTTTCTCGACCCACTGTTCATTTTCGGCATGTGGGGGTTGCCGGCAATGGGTGTACGGGGAGCAGCCATCGCCACGGTCCTGGCCCAGGCAATAGCCATGGGAACGATCTTTGCGCGCCTGAAGACGGGGATTGAGGGGCTCCACGTCGTCCGTCTCAACGCCCCGGTGCAACGGCAGATCCTGGGTACGCTCCTGCGCATCGGGCTGCCATCCTCGATGCAGATGCTGTCACGAAGCCTGATGGCCTTTGTCCTGATGCATATTGTTGCCCGGTTCGGTACAGCTGCAGTTGCCGCGTACGGAATCGGAATGCGATTTCACATGCTGTTGCTTATGCCGGCGTTCACGCTGGGAAATGCCTCCGCGGCGCTTGTCGGGCAGAACCTCGGTGCCGGAAAACCCGAACGTGCCGCAAGGGCTGCGTGGCTGGCCGTGGCCATCGGCTTTGCCATAATGGCCTCGCTTGGAGTAATCCTGGCGTTCGTCGCCACACCGTTGGTTCGTTTCTTCGACGACACTCAGGAAGTCGTGGCGATCGGCACGAGTTTCATGCGCATAGTCTCACCGTTTTACGCTTTTCCGGCTTTCGGAATCATCCTGAGCCGATGCCTTCAGGGCGCTGGTGACCCCGTTGCGCCAATGATCTTCACTATCGTCACCCTGTGGGGTCTCCAGGTACCAGCGGCCTGGTACTTGCCGGCTGTCTTCGACCCGCCAACCTGCGGGATCTGGTGGGCGATGGCAGGCGCCATGGCAATGAACGCCATCCTCACCACGATCTGGTTCATGATGGGGCGATGGAAACACCGCAAGGTGTAACAGACTGAGGACTGGACAGGGCCTCCCGCTCCGGACGGTAGGGACGAGGCGCCGCCTCGTCCTCTGCACCCGAATACACTGCCTCGGGATTCCATGGAATCACCGCGACAACTCAGGACACACCGCACTGGAGCAACTCAAAACCGGTGGCGGAATCCTTCAGCCTGGCAGCCGAAATACCTTTCAGTTCGACAAGGATTACCTCGTCGACAAGCCAGCATTCGGCCGCCACCCGGGGACAGCCGACAATGGACTGGTCACCCCGCCCCATGGCAGCATGAAGGTGCAAGCGCGATACACCTGCCGGGTCCGGCGCAAGCAGTCCCACACCAAGTATCTCCCGGGCATCATTGAACGTCCGGACCATGGGCTTGACGGGACGCGTGCCCGGATGCTCGGGGCCCACCACAACGCCCCCCTTCCCGATCCCGCCGATCACCCACACCGCCGCGTGCTTCAGGCCTTCCTTCGCCGCCACGGCTTCGATACAGCTGTAGATGGGTTCGCCATCTTCAAGCCGCATCACAACCACCCGTCCCGTCTGTCCGACTGAGTACTGCATCAGGGTTCTGCCAGTATTGCCTCGATGGCCTTCAGTTCATCGCCTGTGAATTCCAGTTTTGACAGGGCCCCAACGTTATCCCGGATCTGGACCACACTGCTGGCTCCCATCAGGGCGGATGTCACGGTGCCCAGGCGCAAGACCCAGGCCAGCGACATCTGGGCCAGCGACTGCCCGCGCGCCATGGCAATTTCGTTCAGCTTTCGCACCTTTGCCATCACAGCGTCTGTCACGTTTTCCTTCTTCAAGAAGCCGTGCGGCAAGGATGCACGGGAACCTGCCGGTATTCCCTTCAGGTACCGGTTGGTGAGCAGGCCTTGTGACAGTGGACAGAACGCTATGCAGCCAATACCCTCCTCGTCCAGCACTCCGACAAGACCGTCTTTCTCAATCCAGCGGTTCAGCATATTGTACGACGGCTGGTGAATCAGGCAGGGCGTGCCGAGATCTTTCAGTATCCGTGCCGCCCGCCTTGTGTCCGCAGCGCCATAGGACGAAATCCCGGCATACAGAGCGCGCCCTGATCGCACTATGAAATCAAGCGCGCCCATGGTCTCCTCCAGCGGCGTATCAGGGTCCGGCCTGTGATGGTAAAAGATGTCCACATAGTCCAGCCCCATGCGCTTCAGGCTCTGGTCCAGGCTGGCAACGAGGTACTTGCGGGAGCCGAGATCTCCATACGGACCGGGCCACATCTTCCAACCGGCCTTGCTGGAGATCACCATTTCATCCCGGTATGCCCCAAGTTCCTGTTTGAGAATCAGTCCGAAGTTCTCTTCAGCCGAGCCTGGCGGCGGACCATAGTTATTTGCCAGGTCAAAGTGCGTCACTCCCAGATCGAACGCCGCAAGAACCATGGCACGGCGGTTCTCAGGACGGTCAACATGACCAAAGTTATGCCACAGGCCGAGCGACAAAGCCGGCAGCTTCAGCCCGCTCTTGCCGCAACGACGGTACTGCATGGAGTCATAACGCGAAGACGATGGCTGCGACATATGCACCTCTTTCCAGGATTCGGATCTGCATACCGCTCTTCAGGCAGGGACAACGCGCCTGTCCTGAGCGCAGTCGAAGGTTGGTAGGGTCAAGGCGCTGCCTTGACCTTTCCATCAATCCTCAGTCCTTCAACGGCATCGGGTTACAGAGGTTCTTCTTTGAATCGGCAACCCGCCCGCAATTGAAACATATGAACTTCGGCTCTCTGACAAGTTCCTTGATCTCCTCAAACTTCTTCTCGCTCACGAGGACGCACAAGTGCCCCTTGTGTTCGCCTTTGCAGATCGTATTCCCAGCCATTGTATCCTCCCGCCTCTATTCCTCTATCCAACCGTTTCCCACACCATGTCCTGTTTCCGTGCCAGCACACCAGCTCCCGCCGGCCCGGAACTGCCAAATATATATGATTCAGGGACTATCGCCTTCTTTTCAATCTCGTGCAACAGCGGCGTAAAGATATCCCAGGCGGCCGCAAGTTCATCATATCGTATGAACAGGCTCCTGTCCCCGGCTACAACATCAAGCAGCAGGCGCTCATAGGCGTCCGGGATGGTCTGGTGAAACTCCTCGTGGTACTTGAGGTCCAGCGCACGGGGTTCAAACGTTATATCCAGACCCGGCACCTTGTTCACAACGTCCAGGTAGATGGCCTCCTCGGGCTGAACCCTGATCGTAAGCTGATTTGGCTGCGGGCATTCGCCCTGTCTGCAGAAAATGTTCGCAGGGACTTTGTGGAACCGTATCCGGATCTCGGTCATGCGCCGGCCAAGTCCCTTTCCCGCCGTGAGCAGGAACGGAACACCCTGCCAGCGTGCGTTCTCGATACGGAGGGCAACCGCTGCAAAGGTCGGAGTCCTTGATCCGCGAGGAACCGTGGCATCGTCAAGATACCCCGGCATCTGCCTGTTCCCCAGCATCCCGGGACCGTATTGCCCAAGCACACTGTCCTGCATACTCACCGGTGGCATTGCCCGCAACAACCTGACCTTTTCATCCTGCACATGCTTTGCATCAAGAGTCTTCGGGCTTTCCATGGCCGTCAGCGCCAGCATCTGGAGGAGATGGTTCTGCATCACATCCCGTATGATACCGAACCCGTCGAAGTAACCACCCCTGCCCTCGGTGGTCAGGTTTTCCTCCCAGGCGATATGGACATTCTTGATATATTCACGGTTCCACACCGGTTGGAAGACAAGGTTGGCGAACCGCAGAACCAGCAGGTTCTGGATCATTTCCTTCCCAAGGTAATGATCGATCCGGTAGACCTGTTCTTCGTGAAACACGTTCACCAGTCCCCTCGTTAGCTGATCCGAAGAGGCCCTGTCGCGTCCGAACGGTTTCTCGATCACCACCCTTGCCCACGGTTCTGACCCGTCGCATGCCGCAAGCCCCGAGTCACCAACCGACCGGGCCACATCAAGAAATACCTGCGGCGGTATGGCCAGGTAGAACACCCTGTTGGCCAGTTCATTTCCTTCGACTTGCCGCAACAGACCGTAGAGGTTCAACATGCTGTCAACGGACCCGTAGTCGCCCTGCTGATAGAAACAGCGTGAAAGGAAAGCCTCCATTTTTTCCGCGCAGTGACTGCCCGGAACATAGCGGCAGGTGAGATGCTCAGTTACCTTCTGCCTGAACCCGTCGTGAGTAAAAGCAGTCCGGCTGAACCCGAGGATGTGGAAACGCTCCGGAAGGAAACCCTGACAATACAGCGAGAACAGGGCCGGCAGGATCTTCTTGCGGGCAAGGTCTCCCGAGGCCCCGACAACGATTATCGCAAGCGGACGGGCCATGTTTGCAGCTGTCTTCATTGCTCTCTTATCACAAGGTACGTCGGCAACCCGACTATACCGGCTTCCTTCAGAACAACCTGCACAGCCGAATTCCTCGGATTCTCGGCAGGGTACTTCAGCTTTATGTAGCCCGCCAGCCGTTCAACAACAGCCGGATCCTTGAAGGTAGTCCGGTCCATTTCAAGGCAGCTCTTGCACCAGCTTGCCCAGAAATCGACCAGCACGGGCTTCGATTCCATCCGGGCCGCGGCAAGGGCCTGGTCCAGCTTGACATACCAGCCCTCGTGAAGAACGGGCTCAGGTTTTTCCCGTACAAGGTTCCATCCGGTCCAGCCGTACCACAAGGCAGCCAGCAATATGATCAACCCGAACAACCGTTTCACCCACTCCATCCAGCGACCCGGCTTCGGCAGAAATGACAACCCGGCCCCGGCAAACGGCCATGGCAACGCCATGCCCAGCCCCAACAGGAAGGGGAAAAGGAGCCCTTCGGTTCGTCCGCTGTTGTAGAAGTCAGCAGCGAGCAGGAGCACAGAGATCACCACCGGTGCCACGCAGGCACCGGCGAGTGCGGCAGCCACCAGTCCCATCAGAAAGGCTGCCACATGCTGATTCCGCTTCGCCGTTCCAGCGCCAAGGCTTCCCTGGAACCGCGAGAGATCGATACTGAACGCACCGAACATTGACAACGCCAGCACCATGAACAGCGTCGCAATTGCAAAGTTGAAAGCCGGTGAGGAATTGAGCGTGCCGAACTGCGACCCGGTGATAACAACCACAAGACCAAGGACACCGTACGCCACGGCAATACCGGCGCCGTAGATTCCTCCCAACAGGAAACCGCGCCCCCTGCTCCCGCCCTGGACACCCGCACCGATGATCGCAATGTTCACAGGTATCATTGGCAGAACACATGGAGTCAGGTTCAGGGCCAGTCCACCAAGCAGTATCACGAGGATAACGGCCCATAGGCCCCGCTCACTCAGCAACTTTGTGAGATTCCCCCCCGATACGGAGTCCTGCCCCTTGCCTGTTTCCACCCGGTCAAGGAAATCCAGGAAGCGTTCTTTCGGCAGGTAGCCGGCGGCCCTGCCCGCGATACGGAAACCATGGAACGAGCCAAGGTCTCCGCCCGTCAGGGTCGGCGCCACGGGTAGACCCCCCGACCTGTTTCCGACTGGCGTCCCCGTGTCCAGGACGAACGTCCGCGTTTCCGGCATGAAACAGAGAACGTCACTGCACCCCTGGTACGAGACCGACACTGTGACCGGCCCCCTGCTGCCAGCGAGACGGTACAGGAACTCATGCGTTCCTTCGTAGACTCCAACTACGCCGTCCGTGAAAGGATCGTGCTTATTCCTTGGCGGAGGGATAGTGACTGCCTCGAGCCGGGCCGGCGCCTGAGCTGTCACCACAAGCGCGGCTGAGTACAAATAGTGGTTTGGTGCCGCGTGGATACTCACACGGACAACGGACCCGGTTTGCAGCACGGCGTCAACACGAAATGCATTTGTGTCCTGCGCCCTGGTCTCAGGAATGCATGTAAGAGCCGCCACAACGGGCAGTACGAACATCCATACCACGCGGATCAACCCTGAAAGAAGACCCTGGTCACGCCGCCTGTTTGGGCCATTTCCTGACCTTTTGTATGACTTCCCTGACATAGGCGCAATCACACTTCCTGTCACACCGCTCAAGGTTCGATTCAATCCTGCAGTATCCGCGGCACTCAGCTGTTCCAGTTTTACGTTCTTCAAAGATTGGGCCATCGTACATGTCAGTGAACTCACCGGCCTCGATCGCAAGAGTCGTCTCGCATCCGGGCCGTGCATGCTGAAACAGGAACATGCCCTCCTCAAGATCGCCGAAATTGGGCTGGTATCCTATCAATTCAACACGCCAATCACCCAGGAACCCATCCCGGGTGTGCCACACTTCTCCGCAGTTTGTACAGGTCTTGAAGCCCATTCCATCCCCGGCTCTTGAGTCCACCCGAGTCACGCATCTAGAGACTGGATTCAAGCACCACCGGCTTGAAGCCGGTGGGTTCGAATCCTGTCGAATACAATTCGACTCTACCGCCGGATCCATTTCCCACAGGTAGAGCGACCGTGTCCGCCGTAGCGGCTGCGCGAAGGCGGAGCCGTCCCCGGTGAGCCGTTCTTCGTCTCTTCTTCCGGCGCAGCCAGAGGCTTCGCCCTACCTGGTCGCTCGTCCTTCGGACTTCGCAATAGCATTCTTCGCCTGAAGGCGAGGTGTTTTCGCCACATGCGGGCCTGCCTGCGGCCAGGCCCGCCATCCCCGTGATGAAACACTAGGCCCCCGCAGGAGCTGCGGCAGCGCCACCGGCCAGGTCGATCGGCATTGTAAACACACGCGTACCCAGATCCTTGTCCACAAGGAACAGTCCTGCAGCACCTGCGAGCTTCAACTGGCCAAGGATTTCAGTTGCGTTCTTTTCCTCTTCTACCTGTTCTTTCACAAACCACTGCAGCATCTCGCGGGACGCATGGTCCTTCTCCTGGACTGCAAGGTCTGCCAGGGCGTGAATCAGTGCAGTTATGTGCTTCTCGTGTTTCAGCGTTTCCTCGAACATCTGTGTCAACGACTTGAACTCATGGGGTGGCTTCGCAAGCGTATCCAGTATCACCTGCTCGCCCACATCGTTCAAGTAGTTGATGAAGCGCCACGCATGGGTCATTTCCTCCTGCCCCTGTACCCAGAACCACGTGGCCGCTCCGTTCAGGCCCGTGTGTGTGGCAAAAGCCGAGAACGAGAAGTACAGGTACGCCGAATACAGTTCCTCGGTTATCTGCTTGTTGATCGTCGCCGCCATCTTTTTGCTTACCATGGTTATTCTCCATTCCGCGCGTTCTTTTCGCTACGCGCTTACCAGTTCTCCGCCAGTACTTCGAAATACCCCTGGGGGTGCGCACATGCCGGGCAGTTCTCCGGCGCGGTCGTTCCCTGGTGGGTATAGCCGCAGTTACGGCACCGCCATACTACGGCCGTCTCCTTCTTGAACACGCGTCCTGCCTCTAAGTTCTTTGCCAGCATCGTGTATCGCCGTTCGTGCTGCTTTTCGGCCACCAGGATTGAGTCAAACACTTTGCCGACGGCCTCAAACCCTTCAGCCCTTGCGACTTTGCCAAAGTCCGGATAGAGCATTGTCCACTCGTGTCGTTCACCGTCGGCAGCTGCTTTCAGGTTGGACAAGGTATCACCAATCACACCGGCCGGAAAGGACGCCGTGATCTCGGCTTCGCCGCCTTCAAGGAATTTGAAGAATCGCTTGGCGTGTTCTTTCTCCTGGTCTGCGGTTTCCGTAAAGATATCCGATATCTGGATTAGTCCCTCGTTCTTCGCCTTGCTTGCGAAGAATGTGTACCGGTTTCGTGCCTGGGATTCGCCCGCAAACGCCTTCATCAGGTTGATTTCCGTTTTGCTGCGCTTCAACTTCATCGCGACCTCCTATGCTTTTTTGGCGCCCGCTTTCCTTACAGCAGGAATCCGCCGGGCGCTGACGCTTACTGCCCGGATCCCTGTATCGTACAGTCTTCCCACCTGCTGCGGCTCCCCCGCAAGCTCACCGCACACCGACAACGACTTACCCTCGGCAGAAGCTGCTGCGGCTATCAAGCCCAGAAGATTCCAGAACACTGGCCTGTCAACATGATAATCATAGGCAACACGCTCGTTATCGCGGTCCACGGCGAACAGGTATTGTATCAGGTCATTGGTCCCGATGCTGCCGAAATCGGCTTCACGCATGAGTTCGTCGGCAGCAAGACAGGCTGCCGGCACCTCGAACAGTACGCCATGCCTGATCTCCCCGGCCGGTATTCCATGCACGGCCTTGATGAACGCGTCACGCCCTGCCCGGAACTGGGCAACATCGACAACCATGGGGTACAGCACATCGATGGGACCGTGTACGGAAGCACGCGCCAGCGCCCGTGCCTGGGTTCTCAGCACGTCGGGACGGCCAAGGAGCAGACGCATGCCGCGCCAGCCAAGGGAGGGATTCTCCTCCTCGGGTATCTCCATGAAAGGCATGGTCTTGTCGCTGCCCATGTCGTAGAGCCTGAAGATCACTGTATGCCCTCTCATGGCCTTGACAACGGCCGAGTAACGCGCATAGAGCTCATCTTCGGACAGGAAACGGCCTGCAGCGATAATTTCTATCTCCGTGCGGTACAGTCCAATGCCTTCGGCCTGCATCGCCAGCGCTTCATGGACTTCGTCAGGCATGTTGATATTTGCCATGACTTTGAAACCGGCGACAGGACCGACGGCAACCATGCCATCCGCGGCCTGTGTCCGGCATACTCCTGCATCCCTGATACGATCTTCGGTGGGCCATATCACCACCTGCCCGGTCTTCCCGTCAACAAGCAGCTCCGTGCCGCAGCCAACCATATCGCGTATTCCGGCAATTCCACTGACAGCAGGGACACCAAGGGCTCGCGCAAGGATGGCGCCATGCGAGTTCTTGCCACCGCGCTCGGTCACGAATGCAAGTATGCCGACAGTGTCCAGGTCAACTGTCATGGCCGGCGTCAGCTCCTCGGCCACGATGATCCTGCTCTTCCCCTTCTGGCAGTGGTCTGACCCCGCGCACTGGAGAGAAGGCTGCATGTTGCCAAGGATATCCAGCATGCGCCGCTTGACTTCCCCTATATCCGTTGCGCGTTCGCGGAAGTCCTCATTTTCCAGTTTCTGCAGGCGGTTCTCAAACGAATCCATTGCGTGGGCCACTGCAGCCTCGGCATTCATCTGTTGTTCGTCAATAAGGTTGTGGACCTTCTTACCGACAACGGGATCCTCAAGGATCATCTTGTGCGCAACAAATATCTCCGCCTCAGCCTTACCCATCTCTTTCTTAACGCGTTCCCTGATGCTGTCCAGCTGTGAGGAAACAATCGTAAGCGCCCTGTCAAATCGACGGTGTTCTTTCTGCAGTCCCTGCCCGTCAACTTTGTATACGGGCAGGTTGCTGTGTCGCGTCTCGTTGAAAAGACACACCCTGGCAGCCGCGCATCCCTCGCTCAGCGGAATGCCCGACAGTCTTATTTCCTGGTCAGCATTTCCCGGCATGTGTCACACCTTCATGGAATTGTGCGTGCCTCGTTACGCGTGATGGCGAATCCTACTGTTTACCTTTGGCGGCGATCAATGTTTTCAGGTGGTCTACATATTTTTCCGCACCGCCCGGAATGTATCCTGTTCTGGCCAGTACTTTGCCGGAGGAATCCAGCACCAGTACTGTTGGAAAGCCGGCAACTTCGTACGTTCGGGCAAGGTTTTCGTTCTGGGCCCTTGTCTTGTCAGGCAGCGAAGTGCTACGCGGGAAATCCGCCTTGAACAACACTACTGCTTCTTTCACGTACTTGCCGAATGCCTCCTGTGATAGCACTTCGCGGTCAAGTTTCATACACCACCCACACCAGTCTGAACCGGAGAAATAGGCCAGAACCGGTACCCCTCGCTTTGCCGCCTCTTTCATGGCACCATCAAAGTCGTTCAGCCAGGTGACCTCTGCTTTGGCTGTTGTCATCGATGCTACCGCCATCACCATCAGTATAGTTGATGCCAGTTTGGTCTTCATTTTGTCCACCCCCCTGTCGAAATATCACGCTAGGTTCTGCTGAGACTCTCTTCCCACTGACCTCTCTGCCTGTGCGCTTCTCGTTCCTGTTCAGCCTGGCCCCTGATCCTGTATGCGCAGTCTCTAACAACGCCGTACAGGACAGCACAACCGTCATCACGACATGCCATCTCTCCATGGTCCGCCAGAGACGTGAGCCTGCAGGCCATGTCCAGCGCCTTCCGGATATACTCGTTACTACCCCTTGTTACCTTGTCCATTTGTGCTCCTTTGCCCCCTGAATACCCCTTGTGGGTTGGAATAGTGCTATTTCCATGCCAGTTGGTATTCAGGGCGGGACGGTGGCACAAGGTTTGTAATGGCAACATGTTACGCCATGAACAGGGCGGCACTGTACTGCTATCATTCTGTCTCATCGCCTTGCGGTAGTACCTCCGGATGAGACAGAAACCGGATCCGCCTCCAGCACACTGCAGCAAGAGCGGATCCGGATTCGAGGCGTCCATAGAACCCCGGCGCGATGCCAGCGTCAGAATCTATCCGCCCGAGCGTATCATCTCCGCCACCTTCCTGCAGAATGAGATGTCGCCGTCCGGCGGGACCTGGTCAGCCACTCCAAGAACAAACGGACGGCCCTCCCAGCATTCGAGGACCTGTTCGACATGCCGTTGCATGTCGAACCACGTGTATGGCGGCGAGAACATGGCGCCCGGCACCCCGCCCCAGAGGATCACCTGCGTGGAACCGGCCAGATCCTGGATCTCATCGACATCAACGTCTCCAACCGGCGCAGGCGTAAGCGCCTCAACTCCATCGAAGCCGGACCCGACAAGTTTCGGCAGCAATCCCCGGATCGTACCGTCCAGATGCACCACGGCCTTTATCCCCGCCGAATGGAGCCGTTCAAGACGGCGAACGTGTGCCGGCCCCATGTGCTTGTCATATAAACCGGTGAAATTATCACTGGTGAGGTTGTCGGGGAAATGAACCAGCGGCGGCTCCATTGCACAGACGGCGTCAATGATCGGCTGTTCCTGCTGTTCAAGCAGGTCCAGTATCCGGCCGACACGGTCAGGATGGTCCAGCAACAGGTACGTTGCCTGTTCTATGCCGGCCCATTCGTAGACAAACGATGAGATGGGGGAACGCGGCAGGCCTATAGAAGGATACCCGTCATATTCCATCCATGCGTGCATCCGGTCCCTGAAATCGGTCAGGTTTGCCGGTTCAAGCCTGCGCTGTTCAAGCAGGTACAACAGGATGTCAAGATCATGCTCCGACCGAACATAGTGCTTCGTGCAGCCCGTGGAGACACTGGTGGGTAGATACGTGTTCACCTCTGTCAACACACCCAAAGGCGTCTCAATCCGGCAGACGGTATCATTTCCCTTGCTCTCGCTGCTCCGCCGGATGTCTTTGGGATACCGGGCTTCGGCCGTCCAGAACTTCGGGTAATAGTAGTACGGCATGATTCCGAGCCGGCGATGCAACTCGAGGTGACCGGTTTCCGTCTCCCACGCCGGATCGCCCCGCCCTGCCGCCTCTTCCCCGGCCATCCAGTAGGTGATGTCCGCCGTCCACACCACGCCCCCGGCGGGCTCACCCTGCAGAAGATTCATGAACGCGGATAACATGATTGAGGCCCGCAATTTGGTTCCGCATCAGGATTGTTCAACGAGGGCCAGGCCGCGGAAATGCGAACGGTAATAACCCCGGTCCCGCGTGAGGAGCCTGTCGGCCTGGTGCAGCGCGTGTGCACCGATGACGAAATCCGCGAGCACACGCGAACGACTTCCCCCCGCCCTGCGATACGCTTTCCAGCAGGCCCCGGCATGCGCAGCCGCCCTATCGCTCAGAGGACAAAACCTGACACCAATGACAGTCATGGCTTTTTCGAAGGAGACATTGTCCGGAAACGCCGCACGCGTTTCCGCCCAAACAATATCACACGCTGCCAGTGTGCCTTCCTGCAGACATCGCCGCAGGCGTTCTGCCGATGCATGGCCATGTTCAGGGTCGTTGCCGAATACGTCAAGCAACACGCTGGTGTCCACCGCCGTGATCAAACTTCCCCCCTCAACTCCCGGAGGAAATCGTCCGTCTTACGTCCCAGCCGCAGGCAACCCGTCACGCGGGAAACAGGATCTCCGCTCATGACCTTGGTTACGACAAGCCGGCCGCCGTCTTCTTCAAAGCTCACTACCGTTTTCGACACAATACCGAGTCGATCCCGTAACCGCTTCGGAATTGTTACTTGCCCTCGTTCTGCCACCACAGCATTCATTAAACACCTCACGGCTGAAAGTATGCATTCATCTATCTGAATACATACTCACACATTCGGTACTGTGCGTCAAGGAGAACTCGCGCCGAACCGGGTATTGCCTCTCTCAGGGCGGCAGGAAGAGGCCCCGGCATCATCCCACGCATTTCGTTGCGAATTCCGCCTCGCAAATCCTCCCGCTCCCCAATATCGTACCACCCATGCACATCGTGGCTGACGACCGGGAACAGCAGGCTGGCGTTATTGATGCCCTTCGAGGCATTCCCGATGTAGTGGTCGACATAGGACGGCTCGATATCGGCGACTACCTCCTGGATTCACGGGTGCTGTTCGAACGCAAGACGCTCGATGACCTTGCCGTCTCCGTTGTGGACGGCCGCCTCTTCAGGCAGGCATGTTTATTGGCATCTTCCCCCTATCAACCCGTGCTCGTCATGGAGGGATCATCGGCCACAAAAACAGTGAAGAATGTGAGCCGCGAAGCTATTCAAGGCGCCCTGATCACCCTGTCGGTATTTCTGAACATCCCCATCCTGCGCTCGATTGACTCGTCCGAGACGGCCCGCATCATTCGATACACCGGCAACCAGTTGGAGCGCGTCGCAGACGGCGGAATCCATCGGCCGGGATATCGTCCTAAGGGAAAGCACAAGCGCCAGCTTTTCATTCTCCAGGGCTTGCCCGGGATCGGCCCAAAACGTGCCCAATGCCTGCTTGACACTTTCGGCAGTATCCAGGCCATCGTATCTGCGGATGAGGATGCTCTATCAGGGGTACCGGGCCTTGGCCGAAAGACCGTCACCGCCATCCGCGATATAGTCAGGGAGTCGCGGGTTCCTTACGGAAGTTCTTCTCTTCCCTGGCCAGACATCTGAGAAGGCTAGTGTTGCAGCCTGATTGCAGGTAACGGGAAGGAAATGGACCACATGAAATCAAGGAACTCGCTGCGGGTACATGTCGGGATATGGATGGATGACAAGCTGCGCAAGGAACTCCTCGAACGGCTTGTCGAGTTCCGTGGGGCTATCGACGAGGTCGCCTTCTTCACCAGCCGGACTCATCCTCCCCTGCCCCGGAAAGTCATACTCGAACGCGCAGCGGTCCTTACCAGAGTGATTCCTGAATTCAAGGCAATCGGCCTTTCCGCCGGCATCAACCATCTCGCCACTCTCGGTCATCTTGACGAGAACCTTGATTTCTCCCTCCGCGAGCCGTGGCAGCACCTGGTAGACATGACCGGCACGAAGTCGCCGAGCTGTTACTGCGCCGCCGATCCCTCTGTCATGACCTACATCAAGGACTGCTACGAGGCACTCGCAAAGGCAAAGCCGGACTTCATATGGGTTGACGACGATGTGCGGATGGAAGGCCATGGATCTCCAATCGGTCTCTCCTGCTTCTGCAAACACTGCATGACCGACTTTTCCACAGAGACCGGTCATACCCGGACCCGCGAAGAGTTGCACGATGCCTTCCAGAAGGGCTCTATTGACGAGCGCCTGCGCCTTCGCAAGGCGTGGCTGGAACACTGCCGTACCTACATCGCAAACCTGCTTGCCGCCGTGCGCTCAGCCGTGGACAACGTCGATCCGAAGATAGAGCTTGGAATGATGACCGGCGAGATCGAGGCCAGTGGCTACGGCTTTGCCCGCTGGGCTGAAGTCATGGCCGGATCCCGCGGCATCGACGTAAAGTGGCGGCCCGGCGGCGGATTCTACACCGATGAAACGCCGCTCTCATTGCTCACCAAGGCCCATTCCACGGGACGGCAGGCCGGCTTTCTGCCTGCCGCGGTCAAAGATATCCAGTATGAACTTGAGAACTTCCCCTACCAGTATCTCCGGAAGAGCGTAACTGCATTCAACGCCGAGGTGGCGTCCGCCATGGCGGCCGGCTGTACAGGCGTGGCACTCAACATACTCGATATCACCGCGACCACGCTGTCCGAGGCCATTCCGTACCTGGCCGCCACGCGGGACAGGCGCAAGTTTCTCGATCGCCTTGCCGGAACGTTCGGGCGAAGGCCATGCGAAGGCGTTTGGCAGATACTGACAAAAGACCATTTTGCGGCCGAGAATGTGGACGGTGATTGGCGTCACGCGAATTCATGGGGGTCGAGCCTTCACCGGGTCGGCGAGATCGCCGAGATCGGCATCCCGATGGCCTACCAGCGCGAGGGGGCGGTCGTAAACATCATCAGCGGGGACCAGTGCCTGGCATTCTCGAGACCGGAACTGGAGAACTTCCTTTCCGGAGCCGTGCTGATGGACGGCCAGGCGCTCGTGCGCCTCAACGAACTGGGTCTCGGCGAATTGACCGGGTTCTCCGTGCGGGAGAAGCTCGAAAAGGACACCATTGAGAAGTTCACGAACGACCCGATCAATGAAGGATTCGCGGGGGAGGAACGGGACTGCCGGCCTTCTTTCTGGCAGGAGACTGCCTTCCTGCTGAAACCTGCCGCAGCGGCAGGCCGCATACTATCGGACATCGTTGACTTTGGACCGCGGTCGCACGGACCCACAAGTGGAGTCTTCGAGAACAAGCTGGGTGGACGCGTTGCCGTGCTCGGTTACTACCCGTGGCGGATGATCCAGACCCGGGCAAAGGTCATCCAGATGCGGCGGCTTGTTCGCTGGCTCTCACGCGACAAGTTGCCGGCATACGTTGACTCATGGCACAAGGCCGTCGTATGGCATCGACGGGATGCACAGGGCCGACGTGCTCTGCTCGTCTTGAATACATCCTTAGACCCGACGGAGGGCATCCGCGTCCGTGTCCTCGGCAAACAGGAATCACCGATGATGGCGCGGGCGGAAGCTCGAGGCTCCAAGGTTGATATCACAGACTTCGATGGCGTGTACTCCACCGTAGTACTGCCGCCATTGAGCCCCTGGGAGCCGGTGCTGGTAGCATTCGGGTCAAACGCGGATTGACGAACGCCGGGCGTTACTTCTTTCTTCCATACTTCGCACGGCCCTCAGCCACATGCCGGACATTTCCGGTCTCATCAATAGGGATACCGATTTCGTAAAGGAAGTCCGGCGACATGTCTGCCCCGTTCTTCCAGACAACCGTGTCGATGTCCGCATTCAGACGTGCTGTACGAAATAGAGTCACGTCCCTTAGAGGTTCAAACACCTCACCATCGAGATGCCGGGCCAGATCAACCACCTTCACACTGCCGTCGTCGAATGCCAACCGAAGTCTGTAACCGGTCTCGTATTCAACTCTGCATACTGAATGCATGGTCAGTCCTTAGTTCAACGGCGCAATCGGCACAAGTGGCTTTCCCGCCTTTGCCAACTGCCAGTTCTGCATCAATTCGTCTTTGTGGAGCATTGCCCACTCCAGCACAAGCCCGGTCACCCGCGGAGACAAATTCCCCTCCAGCCTTCTCAAATCCGCGATCGAGAAAGACACACGCTCCTCACCATACTTGGCGTGGAAATGCGGCACCCCATGTTCCTTCCAATAGATGGCAACCACAATACCGAAGAATCTGCTAATCTCAGGCATAACTTACTTTAGCGAGTCTCCCCTATCAGAACAATCAGTTTCAGGAAAGGCATGGCGTTCTACCACTTCAATACCAGGACACCGTAGGGGGCCAGAGTCACTTCCCCTTCGAGCTGACGCCCCGTCAGGAGATCCCGGGCGGGTTTGGGCAACACCACCTGTCCAGTCGTGTTGTGGACCTCTACCACTACCCAGCCTCTGCCACCTTTGCCCGAGCGTGGTGCGACGACCAGATTCGGCGATGCCTCTGCAACAGGCTCGATACCGGCAGTTGAGCACACTGTTTTGATTAACGCGGCGACGCCAGGCTGTTCGGGCATAGTGCCCAGCAGGATCACCCGTCCCCTGCCGATCTTCTTCTCAACCACGGCAGCAAGCCCCTCCAGTGGTCCTTCAACGTAGCGGGCAAGGACGTTGCAGGCGCGCGGCTCCAGCCCGTCGTACCAGCATGAACCGTTCTGCTGTGCCCCATCCTCCCACCGGATGTTAAACTGGCGCGGTTGTGCCGGGATCTGGTACTTGCAGCGCGAGCCCGTCCATTTTTCAAGCACCCCGTACGGGGCGTGCGTGTGCTTCGCGCCGTCGCCGTTACGCACGTCTGACATCGGCCCTACGATCCAGGTTCCGCCGGCTTCAATCCAGCGCTTCACGCGTGACTGCAGGCCCGATTCCCCGATCCACGGAAGGAATGGCGAGACAACGACCTTGTAAGGCTTCAGATCCGCCGCCGGATCCACCAGGTCGGGACGCAGCTGCGACTCGACAATCTGCCTGTAGACCGTCATCAACCGTTCCTGATAATTGAACCCGTTCGTCATGGACTGGCAGTCGAACAGGAAGGAGGCCCGGCTCGAAACGTGCACCGCCAGACCGCTGCCGACCGGTTTCGTTTCACGCAGGAACGGGCCTGCCGCTTGCAGCCCCGAGGCTATCTCGCGCACTTCGTCGAACACGTGCAAAGGGCGCCCGCTGCTGGACACAACCCCGCTGTGCATCAGTTCCTGACCCGCCCAATGCTCCCGCCACAACCAGTAGAGGTTTGCCTCCCCGCCAAGCGCGAACGGCAGCCACGAGTTTGCCCGGCAGAATCCGGGATCCTTGTACCCGTTGGCCGCGGTGCTGCCATTCCAGCAGGTCGCCGTTTCCGTGTTCCAGAAAGGCGCCGGCTTGATTGTCCGGATGTAGTCAAACCAGAATGCCGACTCCCACAGGTTGTCCATCTGGTGATAGTGGTTGTACTGGACAAGATCGAGATGCCTGTGCATGGGTTCAAACGCCACCCCGAAGACCGGCATCATGTCCGTGCCGACAGGCTGACGGGTCAACCGGTGGAGGATCTCCGCCTGTGCCCTGCAGAAATCAACATAGCTGTCACTGACAAACTCCGACCATAGCAGCAGAAGGGACGGGTGATGCCATGTGTTCGGACGCGGAGGCGGGATCTGCGCAAACGAACTGTAGTCCTGGCTCCACAGGCTGTTGCACCAGGCGGAATTCATCGCCCTGACCGTGCCATATCTCGCTCGCATGGCATCCTGGAACTTCTGCATGCACACAAGGCAGCAGCATCCGCGTTCAATCGGCGGATACACCTCATTGTCCAGCTGCCACCCTATGACGTTCCCGTCCCGACCAAACTCCTCGGCCATCCGGGTCACGATCCGGGCGCACTGATCCCTGTACACCGGGCTGTTGGGACATGCATTGCGGCGCGCACCGTGCTGCCGATGCTCGCCGTGCGAATCTACGATCAGCACTTCCGGGTAGCGAGACACAAGCCACGCCGGAGGGGTGCACGAAGGCGTACACATGATCGACGCAATCCCGGCCTTCCCGAGCTTGTCAACCACTCGATGAAGCCAGTCGAGATCATACTGACCTTCCTGCGGTTCCATCGAGCTCCACGCGAACTCGCCGATTCGCATGCAGTTCATGCCGGCTTTCTTCATCAGCCGGATGTCCTCATCAACCTGTGAGGCAGGCCAATCCTCTGGATAGTATGCCGCGCCAAAATAAGGTGGCTTGTGTTGACTCATGAGTTCTTGTCCTTTCCTGAGGGCGAGGCGGCGCCTCGCCCCTACCTGCCCTCTGGTCCTTACACAGTCTGTTCCGGACGGTAGGGGCAAGGCGCCGCCTTGCCCTTTTCGTCACCCTCATCCCCGCCCTCTCCCTTCAAAGGAGAGGGAGTCGTGAAACCAGGCTTGCCGAACCGGTTTTGTCCACCGATCACGCTTCACTGATAACTGATCATTTTCCCCGCGGCGGCAACCGCCACAGGTCCTCTTCCGTGATCCCGACCCCTTCCAGCAGGCGTGCAACGCCCTCGAGATCGGCTTCCAGGTGCGCCTGGTGCGTGTCTGATCCGATACTGAGCCGTACACCGCGTGCTTTCAGCCCGGCAAGATACTCCATGTATTGCCCCACGAAATGCGGTGGATACTGATGATTCATCAAGTTTGCCCAGATATTGATCTCCACAACCTTACGGTTCTGTACGGCTGCCGCAGCAAACTCGTCGTGCAGAGATTGCGGAATTACGCGAAAATCGTCGAACCACGGCTCTGCCGGGTATGTCTTGTCCTCGTGCTGCCAGTGTCCCATCCACCACCACGGATGGGCAACAATGGTGACCAGTGGGTGTGTTGCCAGGAACATGTTCTGCCGGTGATAGTCGCGGATTATCGCCTGTCTTTCACAGGGAACGTATAGCGGCCAATGAGTACCGGCCACTACGTATTCAATCCCAAGCCGCCGCACGTCTTCTGCCGTGATCCCGATTGCACAGGCAGCGCCGACGGGACCGCCGGATCGCAACCCATAGACAGGGTCCTTGTGCCCGCCGTGCGCAAGCTCGTCCAGTTCCCACTGCGAAACGCAGCTCACCTCAATACCAAAGTGGAAATGCGGCGACGGGTTGGCGGCAAGAAAATCCCGTTTCGATGCCTCGACGTCGGGAAGGTTGTAGGGAGTGTGCAGGTGATCGGTCAGGCCATAGTCGGTCAGCCCCAGCCTGGAGGCATCGACGGGAAGGTCCTGGACCTTGAGGCAGGCCGAATCGCAGGAGTTCTCCGAGTGAATGTGCCAGTCGGATGTGATCTTCATTTCAGTTCCGTCCGACCATCTCTCGTTGCACCCTCACCCCAACCCTCTCCCCTCAAGGGAGAGGGTGACACAGAGCCGCTAACAACATGGTCCTTCGAGCATTCCCTCTCCCCTTGGGGGAGAGGGCAAGGGTGAGGGGTACTACAAGCCGACCACTACAGCCGCCCCTCGCTCTCAACAATCTCTTTCATCCTCTTGATTCGTCCCTCGACGGCACCGGGTGGCACCTGGTCGCCAGCGTTTGCCATGAATCGGAACGTTGTCTTCTTCTGCACCATCCAGGCCCTCACATGCCTTTCAAACACGTCCTGCGGGACATTGGGTAGCCACAGGTCCGGCGAGACGCCGCCGGAGAGAATGAACCTGTCTCCAGCTTCCTCGCGGCATTCGGCAGCCGTCAGGTCACCCATGGGCTTCGGGGTGACGGCATCGGCACAGTCAGCCCCCGCATTGCGTATCATCGTGATCGCGCCTTTCAGCTTCCCGTCAATATGCACGGCGACGTACTTGCCTGCCGCGTGCAACCGGCGCACTGCTTCGGTGTAGTAGGCGCGCGACCAGGTATTGAAGAATGATGGCGGCTGGATATCGCTGGAGAAATTGTCGCCCAGGCACACCACTTCGCCGGGCGCTTCGCACAGCATATCGATCAACGCAAGCTCGTTCCGGTTTACGGCGTCTATCACTTCACGCAGCGTCTCCGGGAAATCCACGGTCGCGTACATCGTCTGCTCAATGCCCATCCAGTAGTTTAGAAGGTAACCCATCGCGCTATAACCGGGGAGCAGGTACACGATCCCGAGGTCACCCACGGCGTCGACCCATGCCTTGTAGCGATCCCATCGCGGGACGAAAGTGCGGCGCTCCATCGCGTACTGGAACACCCGCAGGTCTTGCTCGGTCTTAATTCCCCAGCGACTGATACCCCAGGCATATGTCTGGGGCTCCCACACGCGGGTCCGCTCGATGGAGCCTACCGGGGTCGTCACCCGCCACGTTATTTCGGGCTCACCCCCACGGGTGGCCTTGAACATCTCGTTCCGGACTTCGGACGGAAACTGCGTCGAGAAGATCGAGGCCAGGTTGGGCATGTAGAATCCAACACCGGCGCGCCGGTGGTAATCGATCAACTCGAGTTCCGGCTTCTCGTACGAAACGCTGATATCCCAGGGAATGCGGTTCTTTTGATAGAACCAGTGCGACAGGTCCAGCATGAAAGGAACTACGTCGGGCTTTTCACCACGATAAACTGCAAGAATGCGTTCGCGAGGAGTCATGAATCAACAGCCTTTCTGGAGAAACCTGCAAGTCGAGGCTGTACACTCGAGTCCTGCTTGAACCATGCAACCGGACAAAACGGAACTTCCAACACTGAACGCTCAACGTTGAACACCGCAGGAGAAGTGGAAGTCCGTTTGGAGGTTCAGAGTTCAATGTTCGACGTTCAAGATCCCTGCCCTACACCATCCCCGCCGATTCCAGGAACCGGTACAATGTCGCGCGCGAAACCCCGAGTGCCCGTGCCGCTTCCACCCTGTTGTCACCGGTCTGGGCCAGGGCAGCGCGAACGGTTTCAGTGGTCAGTTTCTGTCGCCTCGCACCTCCCGGCACTACACCATCTTCCCGGGCCACAGGTGGCAGGTGCTCAGGACGGATCACGTTGCCGCGGCATTTCACAAGTCCGAACTGGAGCCAGTTCTGCAGCTCACGCACGTTGCCGGGCCAGTCATAGGACATCATCACATCAAGGGTTTCGGGCGCAATCGATATGCCGGCCTTGTTGTTGTCCTTGAGTATCCTCTGCATGCTGTGCTCGACGAGCAACGGTATGTCGTTCCTTCGATCGCGGAGCGGCGGCAGGCGGATGGGAACCACGTTCAGCCTGTAGTACAGGTCCTCGCGGAAACGGCCGCTGGCTATTTCCTCGCGCAGATCCTTGTTGGTTGCACTGATCACACGCACGTCCACCTTGATGGTGTGTTCGCTGCCGACACGCTCAAAACAACCCTCCTGCAGAACACGCAGCAGTTTCACCTGCATGGTCGGCGAGATGTCACCTATTTCATCCAGGAATATGGTTCCGCCGTCGGCCAGCTCGAACCTGCCCTTCTTGTCACGGATAGCACCCGTAAAGGCGCCCTTCACATGCCCGAACAACTCGCTTTCCAGCAGCGATTCCGGCAAGGCTCCGCAATTGACAGGCACGAAAAGTTTCCCGGCCCGCGGTCCCTCATTGTGAATTGCCGCGGCCACCAGTTCCTTGCCCGTACCGCTTTCGCCCTCGATGAGAACAGGCACCGCAGTGTCCGCCAGGTCACGGATCAATTCGTATACATCGAGCATCTTCTTGTCCCGCCCGATTATCCCGGCAAACTGCTGGACCGCTCCTACCCGACGCGCCAGTTCCTGTTCCCTGGTGACATCCCGGAAAGATACGAGTACCCCGACAGGGTTTCCCTTCGGATCGGCCATCGGCTTGATGGTCATGACAACCGACTTCGACTCACCGCTCTTCGTCGTTATTTCCAACTCACGATGGATAACATCAAAGTTGATTATGGGCGGGCCTTCACAGAAACTACACTTGCCTCCACATAACCTGCCGGGAAAGATGGCGTGACAGTCCCGGTTCAGCGCCTCTTCGCGGCGATAGCCGGTTATTTGCTCCGCCGCCCGGTTGAAGTAGAACACTTTCCGGTTCATGTCGTGCGCGATAATACCGTCGGTTATGTTCTCAAGGATAAGGGCTTCATCGTTCTTGGCCCCGGCGAGAGCCGCAAGGTAACCGTGGTCCAGGAAATCATCCACAAGGCGGGTGATTGCGTCCCGGGTACTACGGTACCGCCGAACCACGTCCTTGCTGTCCCCGCCGGTCCATGGATCAGCTATCTGCCAGGGAACACGAACAGGATTCCCGGGAATAAACGGGCAGTCTTTCGCGGTTTCCTCCCCAAGCGTCACGACGATATCTATCTCCCTGCCGCCCAGCGACTCCAGGGCACATGGAAAATCGGGTCCTGCCTCTATGCCTGCCTCAGCCAGCGCTTTTACCACCCGTGGCTCCACGGTAACGGGCTTGATTTCCGCGTGAAGGAACTCGACGTCAGGCACCTTGCGAGCAGTGGCAACGGACTCCGCAATGCGGCTGCGGCCGTCACCGGCGAATCCCAGGAATAGCACGCGTGTCATGGGTTGGTTTATAATCTCCCTGCCATTATCCGGAAAGCTCAAAAGTAGACGCCCCGGTTCACAGATGCAGCGGCAGAGCTGCCCGCCATGTCATGGCAGTGCATGGCGGCGCAGGAATCGAGGGCAGGTCAAGGCCGTGTTTGGTTTTCCAGGATCAATTCACCAGTTGCCGGTAAGGCTTGCTGAGACAAGCTGGACGGGGGCCTTCTGTCCCGGGACAAACTCGAATTCATCATTCCACAGGTCCCGGCAGGTCACGGTCAATCGCAGAGGACGGGCAAAAGACAGATGACAGACAAGCTGCAGCTCGCCATCCACGCCCGTCCTGCCGCCATGGCGCATCCGGTTCCCGGTCTGGTACCGCACCGTCTGGGCTGTGACAACTTCGATCTGCCGTCCAACCTTCCATCCTATATCAAGTCGGTAGCGGTGCTCAGGATAGTCGAGCACGTAGCGGGCGGCATACGGCTCCACGTCCGACTCCTTGTAAGTAAAGACGTATGTTTCGCGAATGCTCAAAGTGTCGGTCAGGGCAAAGTCGCCTGACAACACTACACCATCGGTTCGAACATGCCCAAGGTCAGTGGCCTCCCAGCGATTCGAACCAGGGTTCCAAACCCAGTCAACCGTATGGTTTTCATTACGTGTGAAGAACATGGCATCCATTCTCATGGCCGGCCCTTCCCACCGATAACCGGTTGTTATCGTGTCGGAATCGGAAATCGCCAGGCCCGGGTTTCCTTCACTGCTGATCGAACGGTAATAGAGTTCGGTGTAGGATGGTTGCCGGGACATTCCAGCGTACATCAGGTAGAACTGTCCGCTCTCCTTCCGTCCCAGGGTTAACCCGGCCAGAGGGTTGACGACAGATTCATTGGCCTGAAACACCTGGACCCGAATCCCACCACGGAAACTTGCATTGCGCGGGGTTTCTTCCCAGGCAAGCGTCCCTTCCCCACGCGATCGATCGTGGTCGCCAAGGTTCGAACTATCCAATGACTCTGCCTCGGCTACTGCCCTGTACAGCATCCGGTTCCGCGTCGACTTGCGCCATGCACCGTCAACTCCGACAGCCACTGTTTCACCATCGTGTTCGTTCCGGTAGAAGGCTGGGCGCGTTCTGTCCAACAAGTATTCGTCCTGCGTACGACGCCACACGCCGGACAAGCGGACAGCATCATCTGCGTCGTCCCCCCAGCCGGCATCCAGAAGGACAGTGCTGTCCTTGAGTGATTCCGCCGCCGGAAAGCCGGCCGGCGCACCATAGTAGCCCCGCGCGCCGAAGTCCCGCTCGCCATGCGCAGCCGCAAGGTTAAATCCGCCGCTGTTTCCTGCCAGATACAGCCGTCCACCGGCGTTCCAGGCATCGAGATCATTGTCGGCGTAGTCCATCCCCCGCAGCATCTCATACCGGCCGAACACGCCGCTGCCAACCTTCAGGCCGGGCGGCCCGCCAACTGACTGCCATAGGGCATCAAACCACTGGTGGTCATGATTTCCCGCCCCTGTTTCCACGAACAATTCCTCTTCCATGGGCCGCAGCCGCATCCCGACTGTGCCGGCCGGGTGCTGTGCAAGCTGGCCATCAGGAGAGAGACCACCCACAAGCACAGGTGACTCGAAAAGAGCTGCCGGGAATGGCAGTTCCGCCTGGAAGTGCTCTGTCTGGGGATTCCTCACGGGAACAGAACCGAATGCCAGTCCGGAGGAATTGAAGCCACCTCCCAATACCTGCAGATCAGACTGGGCACCGGCCGCCCCCTGCTGTACGGCGTTTACTCCGGCAACGGACTCGAGCCCTGGAGGCGTGAGCGGTGCCAAACCGGAGTTCAACCCTGTCGAGTATGGCGCGGCCACAACATCGACCACGGGCTCAAGATTCGTTGAAGACCCTTCACCTGCCGCAAACGCCGCCGCCAGCAGGCAGGCGGCCATCTGCAGCAGAAAAGACCTCACTGAGAACCTTGATTTCAAGCGTCAGATCTCAAACAGTTCCGTTGAGAGATATCTCTCACCCGAATCGGGCAGGATCACCACGAACGTCTTGCCTCCGAACTCAGGCTTTGCCGCCAACCGGACGGCCACGGCAGCGGCTGCACCGCAGGATATACCCGACAGGATGCCTTCCTCCTGTGTCAACCTTCGCGCGAACAACATTGCCTCCTCGTTGGCAACAGTCTCCACGCGGTCAACCAGGCTGAGATCCAGCACGGACGGGATGAAACCTGCGCCAATGCCCTGTATCTTGTGCGGCCCCGGCTTCAGCGGTTGGCCGGCCAGTTTCTGTGTAAGCACAGGACTCGCGGCCGGTTCCACTGCAACCGATATTATCGGTCGTTGACGGACCTTTTTGAGATAGCGGGAGATTCCGGTGATGGTCCCACCGGTCCCCACGCCCGACACCAGCACGTCAACGTTGCCATCCAGCGCGTCCCATATTTCCGGGCCTGTTGTCTTCTCATGTATTTCGGGGTTGGCCGGATTCTTGAACTGCTGCGGCATGAAGTACCTGTCAGGAGACTCCGCCGCCATTGTTTCGGCACGCTGGATTGCTCCCGACATGCCCTTCGGCCCCTCGGTAAGAACCAGGTTGGCTCCAAAGGCTTTCAGCACCCTCCGGCGCTCCATACTCATTGTTTCCGGCATGACCAGCGTTACCTTGTAGCCGCGGCTGGCGCCGACGAATGCAAGGCCGATGCCTGTATTGCCACTGGTGGGTTCGATCAGTTCCATCCCGGGTTTGAGAACGCCCCTCTTCTCGGCGTCCCACACCATGTTGGCCGCAATCCTGCACTTTACTGAATATGCCGGGTTCCGGCCCTCTATCTTCGCCATCAGCTTTGCCTTGTTCGGGTCCACTACCTTCCTGAGCTGCACCAGCGGTGTGTTGCCGATGGACAGCGAATTGTCTTTGAAATACTTCATTCTATCCCCCTTCGTTCCTCATTTGCCATCTGTAGAGCCAATCACAAGACCTGCCGTTCCTCTGAACCTGTCCGAAACCCCGGACACGCCGGCAGAGCGGCGTGGCTACAGCGGCCCCTGAAATCACGTTCGCATTTTGTAGCCGCGGCGCTCTGTCGCCGCGCGCTCGAACCGGCTCCAGGACGGCCTTGTATCATCCGTCTTTTCTGCCTGTTCCACACAATGCGCAGGAAGGATTCCTGCGCACTGTCACCTCCCTGAATGTCATTTCAAGTGCATCGAACACAAGCAGGCGATCCGTCAGGAGCCGACCGATGCCAAGCAGGTAGCGGATGGCCTCGGCGGCCTGGATCGTTCCCATGACACCTGGTACGACACCCAACGGGCCGATCCCAACCGCTGCAGATCCTTCAGGAACCACTTCAAACAGGCAACGGTAACAGCAGGTACGGCCGGGCATGACGGTGATGGCCTGGCCACTGAAACCGGAGATGCCGGCATGTGAGTATGGTTTGCCTGCCCTGTGGCACGCCTCTGAGAGCGCCATTCGGGCAGCCAGATTATCGGTGGCGTCTACTACAAAGTCGTATGCTTCGACGATCCGCCTGTTGGCAGAGTCCAACCGGACGGCATGCTTGACAACTGTGATACCGGGGTTGAGCGCCTCAAGTTGCGTTGCGGCAGACTCAACCTTCTGCCTCCCCACATCGGCTGTCCGGTGAAGAATCTGGCGCTGCAGGTTGGAGACGGAAACCGTATCAGGATCCATGATGCCTATCGTCCCAACCCCGGCTGCGGCAAGATAGTAACCGGCGGGAGAACCCAGGCCGCCAATACCTACGAGCAGGATACGTCCGGCCTGCAACCGCTTCTGTCCTTCCTGTCCGATTTCAGGAAGAGCGATCTGGCGGCCGTAACGTTCCGCGGCGTCACCGTTTAATAGTGTTTTTTCCTGTTGCATTCTTGTATGTGATCAACGATAGTTGTGATTGTTGAGTAAGTCAATCATATAATTCATGTATCGTATTGAGGCCACTAAATGCTGAGCCTGTCGACAAAGGGACGGTACGCTACGCGGATCATTACGCGCCTCGCACTGCTTGATGCCACCGCACGCCCGGCACGGAAGAAGGAGATTGCCGACGCCGAGGCCGTGTCGGAGGACTACACCGAGCAAATCCTTGTGCGCCTCAAGGACGCCGGACTTGTGGCGAGCCACAGGGGAACCAAAGGCGGATTCTCTCTGGCACGTCCGCCGGAGAAAATAACCGTGGCAGACGTACTCGACGCGATGGAGGGACCCATTCATATCGTTCCCTGCACTACGGAACCTTGTGAACGCGCAACGGAATGCATCACGCGCGACCTGTGGCACGCTGCAGAGAGTGCCCTGCTCACCGTCTTCAGCAACACAACAGTTGCCGACCTCGCAAACCGCGCAAGAAGGAAAACATCATCACAGGTGAATTACAACATCTGACAACAGGGCAAGGGGATACGAAGGGAACAGAAGAAAGGTAATACAAATGAGCACGACAAGAACACCGCACGCGGAGACGCTGGCCATTCACGCCGGTCAGGCACCTGACCCCACTACCGGAGCAAGGGCCGTCCCCATCTACCAGACAACCAGTTACGTGTTCCACAACACCGAACACGCAGCCAATCTTTTCGCATTGAAAGAGTTCGGGAACATATACACCAGGCTGATGAATCCCACGAACGATGTCGTGGAGAAGAGGATCGCGGCTCTCGAAGGAGGGACTGGTGCCCTCCTCACCTCGAGCGGCATGGCCGCCATCTTTCTATCCATCCACAACATAGCGTCGCACGGCGATCACGTAGTCAGCGCCGCCTCATTATATGGGGGGACCGAGACCCTGTTCCGCTATACCCTGCCCCGCATGGGCATAGACGTGACGTTCCTGAAAGACTTCACGCCCGATGCCTTGCGGAAGGCGATCAAGCCCAACACAAAGGCGGTATTTGGCGAATCGCTTGGTAACCCGAAGGGCGATGTGCCTGATTTCACGGGCATTTCCGAAGTTGCTCACAAGGCCGGCGTACCGGTCATAGTAGACAACACATTCACCCCCGTACTCTGCCGCCCCGTGGAATACGGTGTGGATGTGGTCGTGCATTCATGCACAAAGTGGATTGGCGGTCACGGCACATCCATCGGCGGTGTCATAGTTGACGGTGGACGGTTCGACTGGTCATCAGGAAGATTCCCGGAGTTCACGTCACCGGACCCGAGCTACCATGGACTCGTCTACTGGGATGCCCTGAAAAACGTCCCCGGGATGGGCAACGTGGCCTATATCATCAAGGCGCGCGTCCAGGGGATGCGCAACATCGGGATGTGCGCGAGCCCGTTCAACGCATTCCTGTTCCTGCAGGGCCTGGAGACACTCCCCCTGCGCATACGGCAACAGTGCGCGAATGCCCTGGCACTTGCCCAGTGGCTCAAGAGCCATTACTGCGTTGAATGGGTCAACTATACAGGCCTGCCTGAACACCCATGGCATTCGCCGGCCGCCCACTATCTCAAGGGCGGATTCGGCGCAGTCCTTGGCTTCGGCATCAAGGGCGGACGAAAGGCGGGCGAAAGCTTCATCAACAACGCAAAGCTTGCCAGCCACCTCGCGAACGTCGGAGACGCCAAGACACTGATCCTCCATCCCGCATCAACCAGCCACTCACAGCTGTCGGAGCAGGCCCAGCGCGCGGCGGGCGTGACGCCCGAATTTGTTCGGGTTGCAGTAGGCCTTGAAAACATCGAGGATATCCAGGCCGACTTTGACCAGGCACTGAAAGCTGCATGCGGCAAGGCATAGGCTGGTTCAAGCGAAAGAAGCGGAGGGAACCGCAGAATATCGAGCGAGGATTGTTGAACGGCGAAGTGCAGATTCCTGTTCCGCGCTTCGTGATTCTGTGATTCTCTGTTCGATATTCGATATTCATGAAACTCACGGTGAACGGGAAGGCTCATGACCACAGGGGGGACGGGTCCCTCCCCGCTCTGGCCGGGGAAATGAAGGTCTCACTCGACCACATTGCGGTAGTGGTTAATGGCGCGGTCGTGCCACGGGCGAAGCACCGTGTTTTCAGGCTTGCAGAGGAAGACAAAGTCGAGTTGATTGTCTTCGCCGCCGGCGGGTAGTCACTGGTTCGGCATCAAGCTGACAGGTGTGGACCCGCCCCCGGCCTGTGACCACCCTCCTTTGGAGGGGACCATGCTTTGCCCGCTTCACTGAAGCCCCTCCACGGGAGGGGTGACGGAAGCGGGGTGGAATCGGGATGGTACCATGGGTGACACCCTGCATATCGGCGGTTCTGAGTTCGAGTCCTGCCTTCTGGTAGGTACCGGCAAGTTCTCCAGCCCCGACATCATGGCCAGGGCCATCGAAGCATCGGGTACACAGCTCGTAACAGTGGCTCTGCGGCGTTTCAATCCGGGCGAAGGGCCCGGAGACCTGCTGGGCCCGCTCAGCCGGATCAAGGGGATCCGGCTGATGCCCAACACTTCGGGCGCGCGGACAGCGGATGAGGCTGTCCGCATAGCCCATGTCGCCCGCGAGATAAGCGGTTCGACTTTTATCAAGCTGGAGATCCATCCCAACCCGCACCACCTGATGCCCGATCCCGTCGAAACATTCGAGGCGGCAGGAAGGCTTGTCAAAGACGGCTTCACGGTACTCCCATACATGCCGGCCGACCCGGTGCTTGCCAAGCGACTTGAAGACGCCGGTTGCTCTGCAGTCATGCCCCTTGGTTCGGCCATAGGCAGTGGCCAGGGCCTTCGGACGGCAGACCTCATTCGCCTGATCATAGCCGATGCCCGCGTGCCGGTCATCGTGGACGCAGGCCTGCGCTCTCCCGCCGATGCGGCGGCGGCCATGGAAATGGGCTGCGCGGCCGTACTGGTCAACAGCGCTATCGCCGCCGCGGACAATCCTGTCGAAATGGCACTGGCCTTCTCCGAGGCCGTGCGGGCTGGTCACCGCGCTTTCCGCGCCGGGATCATGCCTGTCAGCAGCGAGGCAGCACCCACCAGTCCCCTCACCTCCTTCCTTGCGGAACCGCCCGTATCATGAGCGCGGTTCTGCCCGATTGGCTTGATCCGCAGCCCTGGCTCAGATTCGCTGCGGGGAGCAACACGGCAGCGGTCCGACAGGCTATCCTGGCCTCACATCCGGGCCCTCGTGAACTCGCGACGCTTCTTTCGCCGCAGGCCGACAGCCTCCTTGAGCCCATGGCCCGCCATGCACGCGACATCACCCTGCGCAGGTTTGGAAGAACAATCACCCTCTATGCCCCGTTGTATGTGTCGAATCATTGCCCCGGCGGCTGCGCATACTGCGGGTTTGCCGCCGACAGGAAACAGGTCCGACGCAGACTCGATGATGCCGAACTCGCCCGCGAGCTGGACGCACTTCACAAGCGCGGCCTGGAAGACATACTTCTCCTCACAGGCGAACGGACCCCGCTCTGCGGGCCCGAATTCCTCCGCAGCTGTGTAGAGAAGGCGGCCTCGCGCATCCACAGTATCAGCGTGGAGACATTTGCCATGACAGAAGCGGAGTACAGGCTCCTCGCCGGAAGCGGCTGCATAGGGATTACCCTGTACCAGGAGACCTATGACCCGGCACTGTACAATACCGTCCACCGGTGGGGTCCGAAGCGCGACTACACAGACCGCCTGACTGCCCCGGAACGCGCCCTCGCTGCCGGCATGCGGTACTTCGGCCTGGGCGTCCTGCTCGGGCTGGGCGACCCGGTATACGACGCACTCGCTCTCTACATGCACCTGCAACACCTGCGGCGCATCCACTGGCGTGCCGAGTTCAGCATTTCGTTCCCGCGCCTTCGGCCCGAAGCAGGCGGCTTTGAGCCGGCACATCCTGTCAACGAGCGCATGCTGGCACGGCTTATCTACGCGTTCAGGATCTGCCTTCCGGACGTTACGCTGGTTCTCTCGACCCGCGAAAGCGCGAACTTCCGCGATCACATGGCAGGAACGGGAGTGAACCGCATGAGCGTGGCGAGCAGGACAACCGTCGGTGGCTACGACACCGGGACAAGTCCCACCGGCGGACAGTTCGATGTACACGATACCCGCAACGTTGAAACCTTCTGCCGGGATCTCAGGGGCCTCGGCCTTGAACCGGTCTTCAAAAACTGGGACAGGGCCGTCACGGCCAAGTGACCGGACGAACAGGCACCTCGCATCGAGGCCGGAACCGAATCGCCGAACTGTGGTTCGGCTCCTACAAGGAAGAGTCCCTCATGAGGGAGGGCAGGAGCCGCAGCACTTTGCACAGATTCGCCTATGGAGAATCTGTCACACCAGTTCCGCGATGCACTCGCGGATCACGCCGCACCCCTCACGGACTGCGTCGGCCGTGATGCATAGCGGGGGCGCAATCTTCACAGTGGCGCCGCCAAATCCGACGGGCGCGAACATCAGCAGACCCTTGAGATAGCAGCGGTAGACGATTTCCCACGCCAGATCGCCGTTTGGCTCCTTGCCGCCGGGCTTCACGATATGCATACCCGCCACCAGTCCTGCTCCATGGCGCGCGCCGACTATTGCCGGGTAGTCAGCCTTGATCTTGTCCAATTCCGCCTGAAGGACCGCACCAACCTTCGCGCTGTTCTGCACCAGTTTCTCTTTCAGTATCACCTCTACGCTGGCGCACGCGGCAGCCGCACACACGGGATTGCCGGAATGCGTACTGGTCATCTCGTTCGGCCCATACATATCCATCACATCAGGACGACCGATAACGCCGCTGATCGGCAGGGAACTGCTGATCCCCTTCCCCATGCAGAACAGGTCGGGCACGACACCATAGAGCTCAAAACCCCACATCCGGCCGCAACGACCGAACCCGGCCTGTACCTCGTCAAAGCAAAGCAGCGCGCCGTGCACATCGCACCACTTGCGCAATGCCTGGGCGTAAGCCTTCGGGAGAAAACTGGTTCCGCCACCCTGGTACGTTTCACTCACCACGCCCGCCACGTTGTCCGGGTTGACGTTCAGGGAGGCAAGGGTCTTCTCAAACGCGGCAAAGTTCGTATCTTCATTCCGGAACCCGTCCGGGAAGTTGACCTGCACAATGTCCGGGTCCAGGTTCTGTATCCATGCCTTGCCTGCCGGGATGCCGCCCATCTGCTGCGCACCCATGGTTCGGCCATGAAATGCGCGCTGGAAGGACACAATCACCTTCTTCTGCGGGCCGCCTTTGCGGACCCCGTACGTCCGCATCAGCTTGAGCGCACACTCAAGACCCTCGGCTCCGGTGCTAAGCAGGAAGACCTTCTTGAGCGGCGCAGGTGCGAGCTTGATCAGTTTCTGTGCCAGTTCAATGCGCGGACGGTTGGGGAAACAGTACGTTGTGAGCAGCGGCTTCTGCGCCTGCCTGACGATGGCTTTGACGATCGAAGGGTGACTGTGCCCGGCGTTGGTGATCAACACCCCGGACGAGAAATCGAGCCACTGGTTGCCGTATGCGTCGCCCACAAGAAATCCGGCGGAGTGGTCCCATATCAAGGGCGCCTGCCCGCGCATACTGATCGGCTCGGCTTCACGGAGCTTCTTGATCAGCCGTATGGTTTCAGCGTTGGGTATCGGTCCCCGCATCCTGCGGTACTTTGTCCTGACCGGCTGAATCTTTATCGGTTTAAGCGGAAATTCCTTTGCCATGACTGTTCGTCTTCCTTCCTCGTGCAAGGACGACGCGGCGCGTCGTCCCTACCTGCGCTTCGCATTTCCCCACTGTCTTATCGTGCGCCCGATGCCGGCAGGGGCGAGGCGCTGCCTCGCCCTCACCGGAAGGCCCGTGTTCCTCCATACCTTCGGGCCGTCCCCCATGGGCAACGGCCTCAACGCCCGTCCGGACGGTGATGCCTTCTATTTCCCGTATTTCTTGAACCCCACACCTGCATTCTTGCCGTACTCAATCTCCACTTCACGACCGTCATTCAGGATCGACATGCGGCCTGCTTCCATCACCAGTTCGTTGTATGAACTGTTAAGCGGAGTGGCCATGATGCCCTCGGCATCGAGCAGCTTCAGGAACTTCTGCCTTGCTGCGAGAGCAGGCTTCTCGGCCATGGGAGCGGTCGTGTCCATGCATTCCGCAACGCGGCGAAAAATGTATTCGATCGATCTGTACCCGTAGCCCACCGGCTTGAGCCCGCTCCCGCCGACATCAACGTACTGGAAGTAGTCGGGGTTTGGTTGCGCGTATACAGTATCGCCCGGGTCCGTGCCCTTCTCGAGGTAACAGTGCTCCACTCCGCGAAACTGGTCACTGTGGACTATCATGGTGCCCTGGTCACCCTTTGAGCCATAGAGGCGCATTCCCTGGTAGTTTCCACCGGGTCCTTCATCGGGATAGCCAAGCGCATTCTGTACGTTCAGGCATGCGCCGTTTTCCCAGACCACCCTGCCATCCGTCCAGAGGTAACCGTCACGGCCGTTGGGATACTTCTCCTTGATGCCGTATACAGAGACCGATTTCGGCATCAGGCCTGTGATGAACGCCACAATGTCGATGTAGTGACACGCGACATAGGCAAAGACATCCGAGTTCTCGCATGTGCACCAGTTCTGGAAGTTGGAATGGCGGTAGTACCAGCACTCGAGAAGACTAGCCTGCCCCAACTTGAATTCGCCCAGCCTTCCAGCGCGGTAGTGCCTGCGGGCCATAAGGTTACGGTCGTCAAACCGTTTATGGTACTCGACCCCTACCACCAGTCCCTTTCCGAACGCCTTGGCGGCCACTTCTTCAGCCTGGCCATACTTGAGCACCAAAGGCTTCACACAGCACACGTGCTGGTTGTGTTCAAGGGCGACCTGAAGCACTCCATAGTGAAGCTGGTCCGGCACCGCCACAACGACAACCTGGTGCGGAGGCATCTTCGCTATTACTTCTTTGAACGCATCCGGAAATGCCTGCTTGGGATCCGTATTGAGCGAAGGATGCGCTGTGAAAGACTGTCCCGGAAACGCCTTCTTCAGCATTCCGTCATCGGCAAGAGTCTTCAGTGGCGCACTGTTCAGGGCACAGATATGTATATCCCCCACCAGTCCCTGCCGCTGCAGTTGGTATATTGAGGGCAGTATCTGGACCTGCGTGATCATTCCCCCGCCAACAATGCACACCTGGGGTTTGTAGCTCATCTCCGTTCCTTTCGTAAGCCGTCACTTGTAACAGAATCCGGAACAAATGCAAACCGCCTATCAGGCTCTGCGCACGAGCCACCCCCCGCCGATCCATCCCTGTGGCTGCTCGGGCCAGTCCATCTCATGCTTGTTACCGGCTGTACCGCTGACAACCAGGCGCAGCTGGTTGGTCCCCGCCTTGAGCCGCGGGATATTCCAGCGCCATGGCCGCCACGCGCACGTGCCGGCCGAACGGCCGTTCACGAACAGTTCGCCGCTGTCCACCAGGCGATCCGTTTCGAATACCCACCCGTCCCCTGCCTCGGCCGGGCTCATTTCCTCCCGCCACTCGTAGACACCATCTCCCATGTAGTACGGCATGCCGGCCAGATGCCAACCGCGACGGGAGTCGCGGACGCGTGGCGCCGACAGAACCGCGCTGCCTTTCTCAACATCAACGTCAAAATTGCCCTCCAGGTAGATCTGTGTCAGCAATCCTTCCATGGCGCTCCTGGCCTGGAACCGCAGTTCAAGCACGTTCCTGCCCCTCCGCAGACCGGTGACCCGCATCCGTTGCGGGGTTATGTTCTCCAGCGGAAAATGCCGAAGGGCCCCGGATTGCCGCCCGTTTATGTAGACGTGGCAATCACCCCGGGCGCAGCGCGGATCCAGCACAAGCACCGGCGTGCCATGGTAGTTCGACACCGAGAACACAAAACGGTACCTGAGGTCAGGGTGCGGCACCGTACTCATCAGCGGAACGCCCCCGGCAAACGAATCCATCACCCGGGTTGCAGAGTAGTCTTTGAAAACCTGCCAGTAGGGATACGGCTCCGTCCGCCTCACAGGCTTCTTCCCGTGGGCAACGATTTCGACTTCGCTCAAGCGCAGCAGGTTCAACCCGACCCGTTTGAACGCCCTGTGTTCGCCGGTTGCCCGTCGGGACTTGCCGGAACGCGCATCCTGTTGATGCAAAGGCCGCAGCCGGAACAGGCCGCAGCCGCAGCCGGGCAGTCGCCAGCAGGTACCATCGCCATTGATGGTCACATCACCATCCACCTCTATCGGGCTCCATGCCAGCCCGCCCTGCTCAACAGGCAGCCGCAGTTCCGTATCTTTGTCGGCAACGTTGCAGGCAAACAGACACGCCTCTCGCTTTGCCGTTGTGAAACGGCGCAGGTAACACTTCGTTGCGCCACGCCCCCCTACCGCTGCCTGTTGCGGCAAGTTCCGCATGCACCAGTCGGTCGACGGGAACAAGTCTCGCACGACTTGCCCGGGCAGTGTTCCGCATGGCACAAGCCGGCCGGCTGCAGTCATGATCCTACGCGGCCCGTTCCCGAACCAGTACACCTGGACGCCGTTCTCTACCGCACGGCGAAGCGACCGCAACGCCTCTTCTGATATCAGTTCCGCCGCCGGCACAAGGATGGCCCGGTATGAGTGCTTCCCTACCGGCAACATGCCCCTTTTCGCAACGGCCGCTGCGACATCGGGTTCATCTGCGAAATGAATACCCACGTGCCCCTCGAGACAGGAAACAACGGTCTGTTCCAGGGCATGACGCAGCTCATCATTGCGCGGGTCACTTGGGATAAGGCTGCCGGCGGGGATCGCCCAGTAGGAGAGCATGTTGTTGAGAATCCCGACCTGCGCCGCATCCCTGCCACCATCCAGCCACGGGGCTACCCGTTCCATCCACCTGGTTACTTCCGATGTGCCGCGAAAGAGTGATGAATATGGGCCGAACTCAGGCGGCGCCTCGTATATAGCCACTCCCTCGTTGCTGTTCCAGAATCCGTGCGTGAAGAACCGGTCGATGCCAAGGACCATCTGCCATGCATAGATCTGACGCGTCTTCTCCGTTGTGACACTCCACCGCGAGCATGCCAGCGTTTCACTGGTCGTGGCTGTCGCCCCTGCCTGGGCCTTCACCGATGCTGCGCGCAGGCTGCCTATGTTGAGGCATGGAGCCCGCCTGTCACCGGTCAGGGGAATAATCAGGTCGGTGCCCGGAAACGCCATAAGCCGCATGATCGGCATGACGGATCCTATGGTTATGGATTCCTGGCATGGATCATCTTCCGGCGACATGTGACCCACCAGCCAGAGGTTCCGATCCTCGCAGTAGCGGCGATATGGACGCAGGAACGCGTCCAGGAACCGCTCGGTGACCCATTGCCGGTAGTCCACGCGGGTCTTCATGTATTCATCCGACAGCATCGATCCGAACAGCTGGTACATCCGGCCCTTCAGATCATAGCCGTACTGTTGCCGGAAGCTTGTGAACAGGTCCTGCGTTACGGGGGTGCCTCCGTGAGGCTTGGCCTCGTCAGTGAACACGCCCGGGATAGTGCGACCGTAATGACGCCCGACGTATGATTCGTACTTATCGAGCGACAGTTCACGAAACACGCGGAATGTGTCGTAGTGCAGCAGGTCTGGCAGCGCACCCCACGGGCCGTCGACTCCCGCTCTCTCAAGCGTTAGGGCCACCAGTCGGTACCCTTCAGGGACTTCAGGAACGTACATGGTGTAGTACTGGTCAATCGCATCCCCGCGGGGACAGTCAATATAGGGCGCCGTCGGGTAGTAGTAGCGGCTGTCCCATCGCGTCACGAACCAGTCGGAGCGCACGGTCCCAACCAGGCCTGTCAGGTCTTTCGCCGGCAAAGGACGTTTCAGGGGAACCAGCCCGGCCCACAGGACCTGCCGGTGGCTTATGAACCACAATTGACCGGGCTTCAGGTTCTCCGGCTTGGCCCTGCAGTCGACGTACAACGCGGAGAGGTCAGGTCGTGTTTCCATGACCATCCCGCCCGCCGCGCCGCTCGGATAAGGATCTTCATCATAGAGCCACATGGCCATACCGAGCCGACGACCCTCTTCAACCAGGTCCTTGATCATCTCGAACCACGTTGTGCTGGCGTACGGGACCAGGTTGCCCGTTCGGCAGTGCATCACGAGTGACCGGACCCCGCCCGCATTGCACGCGCGCATGTAGGCGATCTTTTCAGTAACGGTGGATGCGTCATTGAGAAGCCAGAAGGGCATCAGCCCCGGCCGTGGACGCTGTCTTGTCGGCATGTTTCTTCTCCCCTGTATGTCCGCGGTAAATTCCCTTGCAACCGCGGAGATGCGCCACTAGATATATCCCGACCGTGCGGAAAGCAAGCGGGGTTTTGCCCCTTCGGATTCGCGCGGGCGGACTGGGTACGCACACAGGAGCTGAGACCAGGAGGAAACGACACATGGCCAACCGGAACTTCTCAATGATCGACTATTTCAACCGGATTGCCGCCGCCCACAAGCCCAGGCTGGCTTTCCAGGGCCGTTCGCAAACACAATGGAAGACGTGGCAAAAACAGGCGTATGCCAAGCTATTGGAACTTCTTGGCGATTTCCCGAGACCAGCCCCGCTCCGCGCCGAGGTGGTGGCCCGGGTTGAGGAACATGGCTTGATCAAGGAACGCGTGGTTTTTGACTCCGAGCGCTGGATGTCGGTGCCATGTATCGTGTGCCGGCCCAGGGACATGAAGGCCAACCGCAGAGGGGGTGCAATTGTCTGCAGTCATGGGCATGGGATGCACGGCAAGAAACCGGTGGCCGGCATCAACGGCGGCCCCGAAATCCAGGCCGACATCGGGACTCTCCGCTACAACTACGGGGAGCTGATGGCGCAGCAGGGCTACCTGACGATCTCGCCGGACCTGCGCGTGTTCGGCGAGCGTTCCGATGGCAACAACCCCTATCCCGGCCGCGACAAGTGCAACGTCCATTTCATCCGCGGGGCCATTTTCGGCATCTACACCCTTACGCTTAACATATTCGACCTGATGAGGTGCGTCGACTACCTGGAGACACGCAAAGAGGTCGATCCCCATCGTATCGGCCTCATGGGCCTTTCGCAGGGTGGGACGATGGCGACATTTGCGGGCGCAGTAGACCGCAGATTCAGGGCCGTGGACATCATCTGCTATGTCAACCCGTGGCGATATTTTGGTGTGCGCGATGCAAACTTCTGCGGTTCACAGATCGTGCCCAATATCCATCGCTACTTTGACACCCACGACATCGCCGGGCTGATAGCTCCACGTTCCCTGCTTCTCGAGTACGGCATGTGGGACGAGTGTTTCCCCATCGATGATTGCGTGAAGAGCATGGCGCCCCTGAAGCGGATATTCCAGGCAGCAGGCGTAGCGAACAAACTGGACATCGAGATACACGCGAACCCGCACGCGTTCGGGGGCAATCGCGCTTACACGTTCTTCAAGAAGAACTTGTAGCAGCAGCGAAGGCTGGAGCCAACGGTGGGGATCGAACCCACGACCTGCGCATTACGAATGCGTAGATAATAGGCTGTTTCCAAATCCATCTATGCCTATGCTATCTTTATGTAGTTGACTTCATGCCCCCAAACAGCGAAACTGCTGCAAGAAATAGAACCTAGTTGCAGACAAGGGGGGGCTACATGAAAAGGCGAACCGGCTACCTAATCAAACGCAACAAGACCTACTACGCCGCCTGGCATATCGGCGATAAGCTGTTCATGCGCACGACGGGGAAACAGGACAAGCGCGACGCCGAAACCGAGTTGCATCGCATCATGGAACCTTTCGTTGCCGGGGACGAAGTCGCCACGTTGCAGAACATCGCCGCGAAGATAGAAGGCAACAAGGCCGACATCGCCCGCCTGACAGACGAACGCAACCCGCCCCTGACAATCGGCAACGCTTGGAATACATACAAGGCTGCGCCGAGCCGCCCCGATTCCGGCGAAAGAACCTTGTCCGATTACGAGGGCTACCTAACGGCCTTCTCTGACTGGATAGACGCCGAGCATTCCGAGATCAAGGCTGTGCGGGACGTGTCACAGGCTATTGCGAATGAATACGCGGCCCACCTGTCCGCAAAGAAACTTGCCGCCAACTCTTTCAACAAGCATATCGGTTGCCTTGAACTAGTCTTTCGCATTGTCAAGACGGCGGCCCGCCTGTCCGAAAACCCTTGGACTGCGATTCAACGCAAGCGGGTAGTTCACGCATCCCGCCGCGAACTGACAACCGACGAACTGCGGGCCGTTTGCGCCGCCGCATCCGGTGAAATGCGATTGCTGTTTGCCTTGGGAATCTACACCGGCTTGCGCCTGGGCGACGCGGCAACCCTGCGGTGGGCCGAAGTGGACCTGCCCCGAAGGATCATCCGGCGCATTCCGGCAAAGATTGCCCGGCGGAACCCTGCCCCTGTCAGTATTCCGATTCACGCGACGCTTGCGGCAATGCTGGCCGAAGTCGGCAAGCCAAAGCGGGGCGAATACGTTCTACCCGAAACCGCCGCACAATACGAACGGGACAATTCGGCCATATCGAAGCGGATACAGGAACACTTTGAAGCTTGCGGCATTCGGACAGCGAAGACAGGAACCGGCTTTATCACCGTGAAGAACGACAAAGGCGAGGAAGAGCGCGTTAGCACCGGCAAGCGGGCTGTTCTGGAAGTCGGCTTCCACAGCTTGCGGCATACTTTCGTTTCCCTGTGCCGTGAAAGCGGCGCACCGTTGGCTGTGGTGGAAGCAATAGTCGGGCATTCCAGCCCTGCAATGACGCGACACTATACGCATGTCGGAGAACTTGCCGCGGCAACTGCCGTCAACGCTTTGCCCACCGTTATCGGAGATAGCCCTGCCCCTGCCCTACCACCCGCGAAGTTAATAGACGCGGAACAGGTCAAGACGTTGGCTGACAAGCTTTCGGGCAAAAACTGGCGGACGGTGAAGGCCGAACTGCTAGGGTTGTGCGCATGACACTAGGCTTCATTTCATACCCCGGCCCGCCCCCCGCCCCCGGCCTGCGCTTTTCTGTATGGATGGGTTTCTGCATGAGGAAGGGCGAAACTGAAAAGGGGAGAGGATGGTTATACCCATGGAATCCGAACAATCCAAGCTAGCAAGGAAACTTGCGCGAAACATCCATCCGCCGAGTCACTACACCACCATCCCGGCGAAGCGGAAGAACACCCTTGATCGTTACTTTGAGCTGTATTTCAACACGCCGAACAATCCCGTCAAAGCATGGCGAACAGATGACAAGCGGCCCTACGACGGAATGATCCCCATACACGAACTGTCAGATAAACAGTATAGAAAACACATCGCCGCACACAAGGCAAAGCTCCGCCGGTTTGAACCAAGGAACGACACTGAATGGGGATATGTTGCAGCCCTGTTCCCTGGCATTCACGGTCGCCCCATATCTATCAGTGACAGACCATGGTTTGAGTACTGCGCCCAACGCATCATAGAACTTGATGCCGCCCTGGGGGCAAACGACCGAAGGATCAGAAAGAAGGGCGGGGAGAGGACAAAAGCAAGGTCCGCAGACAAAGCCGTACGGTTCATATCCATGCTTGAGACCGTGAAGCGCGAATTGCCCATACAGAAGTGGAAGCTAAGCGCTCAGATCGACGAGACTTTGCAGCGGCTCCAGAAACAAAGGATCACAGTGAAAAAGAGTATGGCCTACGTGTATCTCAAACAGTCAAGCAAGCCGCTTTCCAAAGGCTAAGCCCTTAGACCTATCCACCTTTGCGCATTCCTGCCCGTGTGTTCTATTCTTAGGCTATGCAAAGGACGCATGGCGTTCAGAAAGAACTGACACGGGAGGGCAACATGTTACCAACTACGGCGGATGCGGTGCGGGCACTACTCAAGGCGGATGTATCTCTAACCACGGCAGACCGAACCCGGATCATCACTACGCTGCGCAATCATGGAAAAAAGGAGGAACCTGTTGCACCGGTGGAAGAGGATCGCATCGTGCGCAGGAGGGAGACCGCCAAGCTGCTGGCGCGTTCCCTCCGTGGCGTCGACCTGCTACGTTCGCAGGGCGTTCTCCGACCCGTAATCCTGCCTGGCCGCAAGCGAGTGGCAGGTTATCGCCTGTCCGACATTCGCCGACTTATTCAGGAGCGTAATGAAAACGGTTGATATTTCTGCCCTGAAACAACGCGTGACTTGTGCCGACGTTCTCAAACGACATGGGATCGCGTGGAACGGGAAAGACATATCCTGCCCGCTTCCCGGACACGAAGATCGAAAGCCAAGTTTCGGGCTGTGCCATGATACCCGCGCATTCTGCTGCCACGGCTGCAACCGCAAGGGTGACGTGATCGAGCTTGAAGCCCTCTTGGATGGTGGGGACAAGGGCCGGGCCATTCATACCCTTGCTGATATGGTTGGCATGATCCGCCCTGAAGAGAAACCGAAACGGCTTGTTGAAATCTATGACTACCCAGACGCCGACGGCAAACTGCTATTCCAAGTCCTGCGCTACGATCCGAAGGGTTTCACACAACGCCGCCCCGACCCGGTAAAGGCAAACGGATGGATATGGAATATGGACGGTGTTACCCGCGTTCTGTACCGGCTGCCGGATGTTCTCACAGCAAAGGCGGCGGGCCGTGTCGTTTTTCTGGCCGAAGGGGAAAAGGACTGTAATGCCCTTGCCGCCCTTGGGCTGTGCGCAACGTGCAACCCTGGCGGGGCAGGAAAATGGCAAGACGGTTACACCGCGACGCTGATCGGGGCAAAGGTGATCATTCTTCCGGATAGGGACGCGCCGGGCCGCAGACATGCCGCCCTTGTTCTGAAAGCCCTAACCGGCAAGGCGAAGTCTGTCCGCGTTGTCGAACTGCCGGACCGCAATAGCCGGAAGGTGAAAGACGCCGCCGATTGGATAGCAGCGGGGGGAACCATTGAAGAGTTACGGCAAATAGTCCAAGACGCCCCGGCATGGGAACCGCCGGTTGAAGAAACCGACAGGCAGACGCCCGTTGAACCGCTTGGAGCGTTGCGAGAACTCAAACCCGGCGCGACGGTTGAAGAAATCGGTGATGCCCTGCGGACTACCGTTGCCGGACTGAAAGGCCGTGAAGCCCGCGCCCTTGGCCGCGAAGAGTGTTTGCAGCGTTTGAAGGAACTTGGAGTCAATGCCCCGGCTAGACTTGTTGACGCCTTTTTTGAAACGGCGGAACACGCGGACAAGTCGGCGGAAGGCGGCGATGCGATTACACTTGCCGATCCCGAACCCTGGCCTGATCCGGTTGACGGTCGGGAACTGCTGGAAGAGATCAAGGAAACGATTGAACACCTAGTTATCCTGCCGGAACAATCGGCTATTGCCGCCGCGTTGTGGATTCTTCATGCGCATACGCAGGACGCCGCGTTCATTTCGCCGTTGCTGGCCTTGTGTAGCCCGGAGAAGCGTTGCGGCAAGACTACCCTGCTGCAAGTAGTGGGTGAGCTGACGCCCCGGAGCCTGTTCGCGTCAAACATAACGCCCCCCGCGCTGTTCCGTACGGTGGAAAAATACAAGCCAACGCTACTGATAGACGAAGCCGACACGTTCCTACAGGACAACGACGAACTGCGGGGCATATTGAACGCGGGCCATACGCAGAAAACGGCCTACGTTGTCCGCACGAAGGAACCGGACTTTGAACCCGTAATGTTCAAAACATGGTGTCCGAAGGCCATTGCCATGATCGGCAAACTGAAGGACACCCTTGAAGACAGATCAATAGTCTGCCAGTTACGCCGAAAGAGTAGCGGGGAGAAGGTGGAACGCTTGCGACAGGACAGACTTGCTGCCCTGCTGCCGGTCCGCCGGAAAGCGTGGCGTTGGGGAAGAGACAACCTGGACAACCTGCGGAATGTGGAACCGACTGTTCCGCCGGAACTACACGACCGGGCGGCGGACAACTGGCGGCCCTTGCTGGCGATATCCGAAGCGATAGGCGGGAAATGGCCGGAACACGCCCGCCATGCCGCCCTGGCTTTGTCCTGCCGGGACGCCGGGGAAACCGAGTCAATTCGGGAACTCTTGTTGTCCGATATTCGGACAATGTTTGAGAACCAGAACACGGATCGCCTATTCAGTGAAAACATTGTCAACGCCCTGGGGGGCATGGAGGATCGGCCTTGGCCGGAATACGTCAACGGCCATGAGATCACGAAGGGCAAGCTGGCACGTCTATTGAAACCGTTCAAGATCGCGCCCCGCCCCGTACGGATCGGCAATGACGCCGCGAAGGGGTACCTTCTGGAGGACTTCCGCGATGCCTTTGCCCGCTACCTTCCGCCCGTAGGGGGTACTGAAAGCGTTACACCGTTACAAAGGCCGTCATTATTGGCTGAAACGCCGATTCAAAACGTTACACACAAAGAAGGCTGTAACGTTTTCAACCCGCAGGAAACCCCCGTGGATATTGAGTTGTCACGTTGTAACGCTTTGAAAGGGGGGGGCGATGAAGAGGGGGGCGAGATATGATTCAGCGGGATCAGGACTTACTGCGCCGGGCCAAGGCCGCCGGTATCGTTCTTACGGTGGACGGAACCCGGTTGATCTACCGCGCCCCGGCGGGGGCCATGACACCGGAACTGAAGGCTATCCTGCGGGAACTGAAGGAAAGCCTAGTCTATGAATACCACGAACGCGCCGGGATAATGGAATATGACGCCGGTTTACCGAAGGCCGAAGCCGAAGCCAAGGCTGCCGGTATCCTGGAAGGCAAACCATGAGTACGGACGCCAAGCTTGCGGCCCTGCCCGCCCTGCGTAGTTTAGGGGACTTGGCCGACCTGTGCCCGGTGGTAGTGATAGACACGCGGGAACAGACACCCCTGCCGATAACACGGCTACCCGTCCGGGCGGGAACTCTTCTGGCGGGCGATTACAGTTTCATGGGGGCGGCGGACGCCTTTGCCGTGGAACGCAAGACGATCCCTGACTTGGTTGCCTGTTGTGTCGGGGCGAACCGTGAACGGTTTGAACGCGAGCTATGCCGATTGCGGGGTTATCGGTTCAAGCGGTTACTCGTAGTCGGTAGCCGGGCCGAGATCGAAGCCGGGGCATACCGTAGCAACGTGAAGTCCGCTGCCGTCCTGCATTCCTTGGCCGCATGGGAAGTCCGCTATGACGTCCCCGTAGTGTTCTGCCCGGACGCTGATACCGCAGGCCGACAGGTTGAGTCGTGGTGCTTTTGGTTTGCCCGTGAGATAGTCCGGACTGCAAATCTTCTCTTGCGGGCGACAAAGACAGTAACAACGAAGGGGTGTGAAAAATGAGTAGTATTGAAAGCAGGTTGCGAAAGCTGGAGCGGTTAGCTGGGCAGAACAAGAGGAAGCCCGTTGCCGTGATAAACATTGCGGCGGACCTGATAGACTTACCGGAGCCAAATACATGCAGATCGAAAACGACAGAAAGCAACGAAACGGCACAGAACGGCGAATCAGTCCCAAGCAAGGCACACTGATTGCTGCCCTGATAACCTGTCCAACGATTGAGCAGGCGGCGACAACTGCGGGGATTAGCCGGACAACGGCCCACCGGTGGACACAACAGGCCGCATTCCGGGAAGAGTTACAGCGACGCCGGGATCAGATTGTTGACGCCGCGTTGGATGTATTCAGAACTCACGTCCTGCGGGCAGTCACCGTCCTGGCTGACTTGATGGGAAGCGAAAACGAACGCATACGCCGGGCTGCCGCCAAGGATGTTCTCGACTATGTCCTTAGAGTGAGGAGATTACAGGAAGCCGAAACCCGTCTATGTCAGTTGGAGGACAGGGTATATGGAGATGATGCGTCAAAACCGGAACAAGGCTAGTATCTATTGGCCTTCTGCGGAACGACGAAATCCCCCGTCCACTTGGCGTATCCTTTGAGAATGCGGACCTCATCGAGGTACCCAGACAGGTACTGCAAACCGTCTGTTGTCGCGCCAAGCGTCAATCGCCACGGGGAACTAAGGTTGTTTGTCAGTGTTACACATGACAGCAATCTTCCATCCACAAAAAGATAACCAATACCACTAGCCCGCGTTACAGCCACATGATACCAGCGGTTGGCAGACACGGTTATCCGGCTGTCCATTTTCATGCCCGTCAATGCATGGAATTGCAGACTATTAGCGGGTGTAGTGTTGTTCACGATTGCCCACCCTCCGGTTGATGATGCATCGTGCGAACCGATAAGCGTGACAATTCCGGGCAAGACCGCAAAACGGACCCGCAATTCAATGGTGAAATCGTTTGTTCCAAAGGTCCAGTCAGAACAGTTAGTTGTTGAAAGGTAGTCTCCCGAACCGTCGAGATATGCGCATGTACCCCCAAAAACCGATTGATTGGTCACAATACGGGTATTTCCATAGGCCGCCATCACATGTCCCACTTCGTCGGTAAAGACGGTGGAGTTGTGCGTTCCGTCGGCATGGAGGAGCAGCTTTGTATGAGTTCGGGGAATGCCCAAGACACGATAACACATCGGTACGCTAGCCGAAAAACTCTCGCCAGTTGCGACTACGGAAGCCAGACTAACCCATGAATTAGTCCAAACCCCACCCGGAGTTGACGCCCACTGGATGCTGTAGTCAGTAATATCCGGACTGTTGGTCCAACTAAGGGTTCCAGCGAAGTCAAAAGATGTCAGTTCGACAGTCTGGCCATAGTTTTGTGAAGCTAGCGGAAGACATAGAACAAGTCCCGTAGCTGCAAGGATGCGGTACCACTGATGATTCATTCTTCCGCAATCTACTCTGGTCTATGTCGCCCCGCAACCCCAAACCCCCCATTCCGCACTTGGACCCCAGAATGCATTGGCCCGCCCCTCACGCAATCATTCGGACAGCCAGTTTTCTGCCCTTCCCCACAACTCCGACCATTCCTATAGGCCATGGACGCCTTCCTAGAGGCTTTCTATAGCTGCCAGAGAACACCCCAGAAACCGACATGCTACCTTTATGCTATCTATTCATGCCCCCGTTTGGGGTGGAACGAAAAAGCATGGACTTGCATGAAGTCGCAGCAGTCAAGAAAGTGGCACTATCAGCACATACCTGTATTCATTGATTAGAATGCGTATCCAAGCCGGTACTAAAAGGGGAAAAGGATGGAGCCAACGGTGGGGATCGAACCCACGACCTGCGCATTACGAATGCGCTGCTCTACCAGCTGAGCTACGTTGGCGCGCAAACACGCAGAAAATCGCAGAGGGCAGGGACCAAGTCAAGTTCACCGTGGGCCGTAAATCCGCCCTGTCAGGCAGCGGCCTGCTGCACCGGACGCTTGCGGCCGCCTGTCAGCCGCAGGATCCCGATCTCGAGGATAACATCCTCTGCAACACGGCTGGAGACCAGCTTTGCGTGCATATCGGCCAGTATGGTACGGCATCTGGCAAGCGTTCCCGCCGTGAAGAGGCCGGCCTGTTCCGCAAGGAAACCTACGCGCCAGGGGTTCATCCGCCTGGGATCCAGGGACGGAACTTCCCCGAAAACTTTCTCCGTTGTGGCCGGAGGATTCTTCCAGATGACCGATGTGAAACGCCCTTTGGACTGACACGTCGCCCAGCCCTTATCCAGCGCTTCGCGGAGAACCGTCAGGTCTCTGAAACGATTTGCAAGAATAACAACAATACCGATCGCAGACTCCTTCTGCGAAAGCAGCTGGCGGACGATGGCCAGTGCCTGCCCCAGTCGGCGCCTGGCCACGGCATCAGTCAGGTCCCACACAAGCGTTTCCTTTGACGGTGATACGATCTGCCTGACGTCCTCTGCCTGGATAATCCTTTTCTCGCCCGCATACAGCACCAGCTTGTCCACCTCGGACGAAATCTGCCTGGTCTGATTGCCCACGTGCGATATGAAGACTTCCATCGCCTCGTCATCCATACGCATGCCTGCCTGTTCCAGCATTGCCGATGTCCGACTCCGGACATCGGCCTCCACCTGGTTAGGCTTGTCGGGGAGCGAGAATTCTTTGACCATTCCCGCTTTCTCACACGCCCGGTAGAACACCTGTCTCTTGTCGATGTCTGTGGCCGTGACGAGAAGGACGCATCCGTCAGGAACGCCCTTTTCGATCCAGCGGGCAAAAGCCTG
>Ga0172371_10000697_pt1 | contig 52902 bp, 46 predicted proteins | sample Lak12m_FD_114543 | JGI IMG/M metagenome (GOLD analysis project Ga0172371, IMG submission 114543) | Freshwater microbial communities from Kabuno Bay, South-Kivu, Congo - kab_022012_12m | ecosystem: Environmental > Aquatic > Freshwater > Lake | place: Democratic Republic of the Congo: South-Kivu... | reverse complement strand
TCTTAGAAACTGGAACACCATAGCTATGGGTCTCCGGGAAACACCAAGAAAAAGATCTTTACAAACAGTCACTCTGAGAAATATTATCAATGACCAACTCGCTTAAGTTAACGCTTATGCCCCTCCAGGGTCGATAGTGCTGTGTTGAGACTTCCTTCTTCCCACGGGTCTTCATCCCGCGTGCCGCGGGACTATCGTTGGTCGGCCCCTCCGGGGCCATAACCTTTTCTTCCGTCCGTGACGATGGGATACCTTATTTACCTCAATTCACTTGACTCGGAACGGGTGAGATACTAGGTTACAGCACCTTACGGGTACTGCATTTTTTGAAAGAGGTGGTTCATGGGTTCCAAGAAATTACCTACAAGAGAGAATCAAAAAGCCCTTTACACAAGGCAAGCCGAAAGTCGCGTTACCGCTCTTAAAGCAAAGGGCTTAAACGAAAAGGACATAGCTAAAGATTCGAAACTGAAACAATTGAAAGCCAAACTGAAGCAAATCGATTCCGCGATGGCTCGCATTTCATTCCTGGACGAACAGAAAAAGCAACTCCAGGAACGGAAGGAACAGCGAAAAGCGGAAGCCGAAGCCGCCAAAGCTGCGCCTCGGGCGCCAGCGGAGAAGAAGAGCAAGAAAAAGGCGGAAGAAAAAAAGGCAGCAGCGCCGGACAAGAAAAAGGCGGCCGCCGCAAAGCCAACAGCCAAGAAAAAGACCAAATGAGCTTTTCAAAGAGAAGCCGTCTTTTCGTCATTGGAATCTGACATTTCACAGAACACCGGTTTGGATGATTCTGCGAGCGAGTAATATCACTCCTGATCAATAACTATGTGGTAACAAATAGAAATGGGCAACCTAGACATTTATCATATCATACAACAGATTGTCCTCATTGCTCCCGGGTTTCTGTTGGCAATAACAGTCCATGAGTTCACGCACGGCTATATTGCTTATAGGCTGGGCGACCCCACAGCGAAGATGGCCGGCAGACTCACATTTAATCCTATAAGCCATCTGGACCCTATCGGCACTATTATCTTGGTCCTGACCCAGATGATAGGATGGGCCAAGCCTGTGCCTGTGGATCCGCGATATTTCAAAAATCCTCGCATGGATATGGTTTGGGTCAGTCTGGGAGGGCCGGCGGCTAACCTCGTTACGGCTGCCGCTCTGGCTGTGCTATTGCACCTCATACTATTGTCGATTGGCGGGCAATTTGTCAGGCATACGTCAGCTTTTTTTCTGAAGCCGATGATTCAGATGATCGCCGGAGGGGTCACTATCAATGTGGTTTTGGCCATCTTTAACCTGATTCCTGTCCCTCCGCTTGACGGTTCGAAAATTTTGGCTGGTTTGCTCCCTGCCAGACAAGCCTACGAGTACGAAAAGCTCGAACCTTACGGATTCATTATTTTGATCGTTCTTATTTTTACCAATGCCGTCAGCTACATAATAATGCCACCGATCAGTTTCATTGTGTCGCTGCTGCTTGGTGGCCTGAGTTAGACTCCTATGTCTTATGAGGTGAAACTCGAAATTTTCGAAGGTCCTCTGGATCTGCTTCTGCACTTAATCAACCGCAGCGAGTTGAGCATCACAGACATTCCTATCGCTCTGATCACGCAGCAATACCTTGAGACCATCGAGCTGATGAAGTCGCTGAACCTTGAGGTCGCTGGTGAATACCTGGTAATGGCGGCATATCTCACCCACATCAAGTCACAGATGCTTCTTCCTTTATCCGAAGAGAATCAAGAAGACGGTGAGCCGGGTCAAGATCCTCGGGATGAACTGGTCGCGCATCTCCTGGAATACAAGCGTTATAAAGAAGTTTCCGAAAATCTCAGTTCCTTGACTCAACTTGACCGCGACATATTCGTGAGGGAGCCTGCTGAGGATACTTCGGACTTTTCTAAAGCCAGGCAGCCGCTGGACGTGGGCTTGCCGGAATTATTGCATTCGCTCCGAGAGCTTTTGGCTCGCACTGCCAGACGCGACCTGATCGAACTGGAGCCGGAGCGACTCCAGGTAAAGGACAAGATCCACGAGATCCTGGAACGGCTGAATAGCAGCCCACAGATAACTTTCCGCTCTCTTTTTGAAACATCGGCATCCCGCGCTCACGTTTTGACGACTTTTCTGGCGTTACTGGAAATAATGAAACTGCAACTCGTCCGTGTTTATCAGGATGAGCCGTTTGGGACCATATTGATATCAAAACGGGTTTTGCCGGATGGCGCCACTGTAAGCGATGCGAGCGCCGGCAGAGCATTGGCGTAGTGTCCGGTAGGGGCGGACCGGGCCAGCCGCCCCGGGTTACAGAATTTGCGGCAGGCTCAGATCTCTTCCACAGTTATTGCTTCTTCGGGGCACACCGAAACGCAAGATTCACATCCGAGACATTCGTCGGGATTCGCGACCGCAGTATGGTCCTTGGAAGCTTCCAAGACATCTGCCGGGCAGACATCCACGCATTCACCGCACGATTTGCACTTTTGGTCGTCAATTTTCGGCAAGTACATAAACACACCTCTTTATAGCTAGGTAGTGGTGGCAAAAGAATAAACATCTTCAGCCAGTTGTTTCAGGGACTAGAGAACAATATTTTGCCATTACAATTGGGCTTGTCAAGTGCCGGCGGAACTCTGGAAAGGGCTATAGGATTCACAGAAAGACTTTGTAACTGATTTTCAGCGCTTTACCTAATTTCTTGGCCGTTTCTTTCCCGATCGGTCGTTTTCCGTTTTCCATCTCCGAGATATGCCGTTGTGGAATGCCCGTCAATTCGTAGAGTTGACGCTGCGTCAGCCCTTCTTTCCCTCTGGCTCCTGCCAACGCAATTCCCGGCAACTGTTCATCGGTGTACGGGAAACACTCGCGCCAAGGAATCAAATCTGAAATTTGAACGAAACTTGCGGCCCTCGGAGACTTAGCTTTCATGGTCCGAGCATATCCACTCTTGGTTTCAAGTCAAGTGACAAGTGGTCAGAATTGGATGACGACCCGTTTTCACTCGTTGACAAGACGTCGCTCGGGGTGTTACCCTGCAAGAACTTGTTGAAGCGGTTGCCGGATACGCGACACGGCAATTTACACGCCTTTCCCGAGGCCCAGAGGATTTCCATGAAAGACAACAAGAATTTTAGAGAAATGACCATCGCAGGAATTGCCTCCGATACCCGTAATATGCAGCCGGTAGTTTTGCTGAGAGAGAAAGGCGGCGAGCGAGAACTTTACATTTGGATAGGTCCGGTTGAAGCCATGGCGCTTCAGCGGGCCATTAACAAAGAAGTCTTTCAGCGTCCGCTCACGCACGAGCTGATGCGCAATATCATTGAAAAGGCCGGAGTCGTCATCGAGCACATAGAAATAGACGATTTGAGGGATCACACTTATTACGCCACCATTTACCTGAAGAACGCGGAATCAAAGCTCATCACAATAGATGCTCGCCCCTCGGATTCACTAGTCCTGGCTACATGGACCGGGGTCCCGATTTTTGTAAGCGAAAAGGTCATAGAAGGCATGACCCAGGCTGATCAGGAAGAAGGGGCAAAGCCAAAGATGATTTTTACTCAAGAAGATATTGAACGGACTGACGAGGAATTGACTAAAATCCTCGAACGAATGGACCCTGACGATATCGGAAATGCGTAGCTGAGTTCGGATCTCCCTGCCTCGCTTTGTGAAGCTCGGGACCCGCCGCTGGGTCGCAGTAATCATTTTGAACATTAATCCCGCGTAATCTGATCCAGTAGAAGGAACTGCTCAGGAGCAGTTAGTTTTGCCACCTGTTCTGCTTTACGTTGAATCAATGAAATGATAGATCTTGCTCGTCGACAATTTCTGAGTAGGTGATCGATCTCTATGCCCAGCGAAACTCTTCCCAAAGCGAAGGGCGGCGGTCCGTTTAGATTGCTGAAGTATTTCATTGTCTCCGCCTTTGTTGTTATCACTGTAGTAACGTTTCTGCTGGTGACTTTTCTGTACACGAGAAGTGTCAATACACTATTGAAAGGAGCTGAAAATTATGCTCGGCTGCTGGCGGAGAATCTAAATTATAACATATATATAGGTTTTTACGGACCGCTCAAAGCCCGTGGGGTTCCGGTAGATCTTCGCAAGTGGGACCAATTCGGTTCGCTCGATTCCTTGATAAAGGATTTTACATACGGGCTCAAGATTCGGCGTATCAAGATAATAGATAAGCAAAGAAAAATTATTTACAGCACGGAATATGATCTCATCGGAAAATACGAGCCGGGCAGTTCGGCGATAGATCAAGCCGTGAATGGAAAAGACCTGACGCTGATCGAACATGAGAAGGGAGCGTCCGGATTTTGGTATTCGAGTTGCGTGACGGATACTTATTTTCCGCTCAGAGAAGTTTCAGGCAATTTCTGGATGCTGGGCAATATTTACGGCGTTATACAGATCACTCAAGATGTGACCGACCAGTACCTTAATGTCCAGCGTTCCATCGTTGTGGTCATATTGTTTGCCGTAGGATCAATGGTTTTCTTGTTCATTATGCTGACATTGATCGTTCGAAGAGGAGAAAGAATCCTGCTGGAAAGGGCGAGAGATCAGAGGAAGCTGGAGGAAAAGCTCCAACAGTCTGAAAAGCTTGCGTCTATTGGCCAGATGGTTGCCACCATAGCGCACGAGATCCGAAATCCATTGGGCATAATTCGTTCGTCGGCCCAAGTGCTGGCTAAAGCGGACAACCCTGATCCGACGCGGGTAAGGAAGCTCTCGGGAGTCATCATGGAGGAGGCCAGTAGTCTAAGCAATATTCTCACGGATTTTTTGGAATTCGCTCGACCGCGGTCTCCTTCTATGAAAAACATCGATGTGCTGGAGGTCATAGCTAGATTGCGCAACAATCTGGGACAGGAGACCCAAGATAGGGGCATAGAATGGTTCGATACAAGCCTGAACGGGACTGAGCCCAACGTCCAGGGTGATCCTGAACTGCTCTATCGGGCATTCCTGAATGTCACCATGAACGCATTTGAGGCGATGGAGGATGGAGGGAAATTCGGGATCAGTATAGCTTGGGATGATTACATGGTGCGAGTCGATTTTATTGACAACGGACACGGCATTAAGGAAGAAGATCTTCCAAAGATTTTTACCCCATTTTTCACGACTCATGAAATGGGGACCGGTTTGGGATTATCAGTGGTCCATAACATCGTTACGGCCCACGGCGGAGAGATAGCGGTCAAGAGCGAGGCGGGTCAAGGGGCGGTATTCAGCATTCTTCTCCGGCCTGCAGATTCACGCTCTCAAAACTATTCAGGCTCCGAGGAGACGAGAAGCCGCAAATGAGCACAATCCTGGTAGTAGACGACGAAAAGAATTATCTCGTCGTCTTAGAAGAGCTTTTACTGGAAGAAGGGTACCAAGTTGTGACCGCAGCTTCGGGCCCGGAGGCCGTTCAGATCGTTCAGAACACCCCTGTGGACACCGTGCTTTCCGATATAAAAATGCCTGGAATGTCGGGTATGGATTTGCTTGACAGGCTTAAGACATTGGATTCGGATCTTCCGGTGATCCTGATGACTGCCTACGCCGAAGTTGACCAGGCAGTGAGCGCCATGAAAAAGGGCGCCTTGGATCACATCCAGAAGCCTTTTGACAACAGAGATGTGAAAAGAGCGGTGGCCCGCGGGGTTGAAAAGCGTTCGCTCGTGAAGAACATTCGTCATCTGGAGACAGAGCTGGGCGCTTTATGGGGAAACATAGTCGGAAAATCCAAGTCCATGGAACAAGTCTATATGCTTATGAAGCGGGTCGCGGACACTCCTACCACAGTGCTGATATGCGGTGAATCAGGCACAGGCAAAGAATTGATAGCGCGTGGATTGCACAAGGCTTCATCCCGTGTGGGTCTTCCTTTTGTCTCGATCAATTGCGCCGCCCTCCCTGAAACTCTCTTGGAATCAGAACTGTTCGGATATGAGAAGGGGGCTTTCACAGGCGCCACCAGCCTGAAGCAAGGGAAATTTGAGTTTGCTGATGGTGGCACGCTCTTTCTCGATGAAATAGGGGAGATGCCTCTCAGTTTGCAAGTGAAACTGCTGAGAGTGCTTCAGGAGCAAGAATTCCAAAGAGTCGGAGGCAACAAGGATATCCGGGTGAATGTCCGCATCATCACCGCAACCAATAGAGATCTCAAAGAAGAAGTAGACGCCGGTCGATTCAGAGGAGATCTGTTTTTCAGGTTGAATGTTGTAAGAATAGATGTTCCTTCCTTGCGAGAACGACGTTCTGACATCCCATTCCTCGTTGCCCATTTTGTCCGAAAATTTTCCGCGAAATTGGGTCGCGAAATACAGGAAGTGGATACGGAAGTAATGCATTCTTTTTACCGGTATTCATGGCCCGGAAACGTGAGAGAGCTGGAAAATATTGTTGAACGAGCCATAGTTATGGCCAGAACCCAAACCATAACGCCCGAGGACCTCCCTCAAGAGATAAGGGAATCCCCGGACATCGAGGAAGAATTGAACCAGCTTATTTCATGGGAGAAGGGATTGGCAGAGACCCTCGAGATCATAGAGGAACGCATGATTCGTCAGGCATTGAAAAGAGCTGGCGGCGTTCAGGCGCAAGCAGCTAAAATGCTGGGGATTTCGAGAAGCAATTTGCAGTACAAGATGAAAAAATACGGCATGTTGGTTTGAATTCGGTCGCGCGAAAGGGTAAACTGGACGACAGGGATCGTTTGTCCCGAACTCGGATCTTTCGGAACACTTTTCGCGGAAAGGAGACTCAGGAAATCATGTCTTTGCAATAGATGACGGCCGCCGCAAGAGTCTGGCGGTTGACAAGGGTTGTCAATTATTTTATAGATAAAAACGATTTCAATGCAATGAAGGAGTTTTCGCAGCGATGCGACAGAAGCGGCCTTTAATCACGCGCAATAAGAACACTTATTTGGGGCTGATTGCTTTGTTGTTCATTTCCGCCATGCCCGTGAAAGCCCAAGTGTACTATCAGGATGGCTCCTATCCGTACTATTACGGTCGCGACGATGAGGCTTTTCAACAGCCGCCGCCTCAGCAGTCTCAGCCTGGCAACCTCCAGTATGACCAGCGTGACGCTGAAATGATCCTGCGGGATCAAGTCGAACGCAGTAATCGGGCGGCCCAAGGAGCCCAGCAACGGCAGCAATCTATATACGATAATTACTATGGCCACAGAATCAGTGATGAGGCTTCAATTCAAAGGGTTATGGCCGAAGCCAGACGTATTGCCGGTTTGGTCGGGCAACGAAATGGTAAACCTTTCATTATATTTGATAAACGCAACGTACAGTTCTATCTGTACGATCGGAATGGGCGCTTGTTGAGAATTGGCCCCGCGGCAATCGGCAAAGGAAAGACCGAAGTGGGAGCTTTTGAGACGCCTGTAGGTGTGTTCCCAATTAAGAGCAAAGTTGCCGTGGATGATTGGGTTCGGCCCGACTGGTACTTCAAGGAAGAAGGAGAGCCCATCCCACAGAGACACGAGGATCGCCGAGTTCCGGGTTTTTTCCGTTATAAGCTGGTATTTGAGGGCGCGCGTTATATCCATTATGCCGAGGCTACGGGAGGCAGACTAACTCATGGTTGTCTGGGATTGGATTGGGAGGATGCCGAAGCAGTCTACCACACGTTGGAGGTTGGGTCGTATTGCATTGTTGTAGACGGGGGATTTATCGGCAGATTGGCCCGTGGTGAATTCCCAATTCACAAGCCTCCGGTGGCAAAACCAGCCCAACCTGATGCGCGCGCGACTGTCGCAGCCAGGACGGACAATGAGCGCCGCGAAAGCGCCCCTCTCGGCGGCCAATCTCGGAATGAAGAGAAATTGTTTCGAAACCTCTGGTAAAACTGACGCTGGTATTCGCATTATTGCTTTTCCGACGAGCAAGGCCATTTATTTAGAGGACAGACGGAATGCTACGTAAATACCGAGCATTAGCGCTCTTGTTTACCGTCTTGGTAGTCTTCTCATGCGCCTCCTGCGTAGGTACGGGGCTCTCCAAGAGCGCCAAGTTGGAGCCCGGCGTGTCTGGCTCCGGCCCGTCTGTGGGGTCTGGGGACAAGGGCCTTGTGGACACCTGGGAATTGCTTTATCAAGTGAACGAAAAAGGCGATGAAGAGCGGCCAAAAGAGGCTACCAGAACTTTGATCGAGTTCACGAAAAATGGACGCGTCATATTCAATCGGATTGATAACGAAAACTCAGATCGGGTGAAAAGCAGAACCGGAAAATATAGTCTTGATAAAGCCGAAATAAGTATCACAGACGACGACGGGAATACTGTGAAATGGCCCTACCAGATAATAGGTGACACACTTGTACTGGTAATGCCTGAGGCGAAGAAGAAGTTTCATTGGCGCCGCTTCCGTTGACATCAGCTGGCCGTGTCAGCCTCGCGTCGCCAGGACCACTTATTCTCTACGCGTAATGTGACGTTGTCGCGACCTCAGTCCGTCGGCCGCGACCAGAAGACTCGTTGTCCGGAATTCCAATGAAGTTGAAGACATCTCAGACTTACCAAAAAAAGGCTTCTATAGCGGCAACGCTGGTCCTGTGCGCTTTCGTGCTCGCCATGCCAAGCTATGCCGCCGAACGAGCGGAGATCTTGCGCTACGAAGTGACCTGGAATGGAAACAAAGCAGGTCATGGCGACATTACCACCAAGACTGATACAAAGCATGTGTATGTGACCGTTCAGGCAGTCTCGGATGGCGTTTTGAAAAGTCTGTGCGAGATTTGGAGTCAGGTTCAAGCCACTTTCACAGCGGACGGTTTCAAACCCAAGTCATATAATTTTGCAGTGAAATCCAACCTGGGAGGTTCTGAGGTTGTCGGTCTGGTTTTCGACCACAAAGCCAACATGGTTCAAGTCAATAAGCACAAGGGTAGGGAAAACGAATGCCACTCCGAGACAGTTCGCGGCGCTTATGATCCGGTGACCGCAGCATGTCTGCTTCGAAGCCAAAAGGACCTAACCAAGCCGATGTTTGTCGATATATATGACGGCAAGGACAGGTCAAGGCTGTACGTGGACCCCGTCGGGTCTGAGCGCATCCAAGTGAAAGCGGGGACTCATGCCGCAGTGAGGCTGGATCTCAAATTGGTAAAGCTGGGTAATGAAAGGCAGGAAATCGGAACAGGGAAACTCTGGATTTCCAACGATTCAAAAAGAATACCTCTGCTGTTGACTTCTTCACCGATACTAGGGACCATTCGCTTTGAATTGATTAACGCCCAACTCTAGATTCGCCTGAAACCCCGACAGATCCAAAAACAAGCGCATTTAGCCGTCATCTGTTATCATGACTTATGGAAATGATACCGGATTCCACAAAAGAAATTCTGCGTATCATCAAGGAGCTTGCGCCAGAGTCTTACCTTGTGGGCGGAGCAGTACGCGATTATTTGATGGGTAGACCTCGACGGGCCGATCTTGACCTCGCGGTAAAAGGGAACGGTCTGGAATTAGCGCGCAAGGTTGTTGATAGGACCGGTCCCGGAGCCACACTTATCCCGCTGGATTCAAAGCGTTTCACAGGCAGGGTTGCGCTGCGGTCGAATGGCATTATCACCATAGATATTTCGGCCTTAAAAGGGGAGACTATCTATGATGATCTTGGCAAGAGGGACTTTACCATCAACTCTGTTGCAATTGTTCTCGACGATTTTGTCCATTCCGGCCTGAAACGCGTGGTCGATCCTCTTGGGGGGCAGGCGGATATGCAAAACCGGATCGTAAAGGCATCTTCACCCGATGTATTTCAAGACGATCCGCTTCGGATTTTGAGAGCTTTCAGATTCTCCGCTGCCTTGGATTTCAGGATCAGCCCCGATACTCTGGACTTAATTCCAGCCAGCCTGGCGAGTCTACAAGATGTTTCCTCTGAACGAGTGAGGGATGAATTAATAGGGCTTCTTGCGGCTGACAAATGTTTTCCCGCTTTGCGATCGATGGATGCCGCAGGCGTATTTGAAGTTCTGTTTCCCGAACTTGCTCCCATGAAGGGGTGCGCCCAAAATGAGTATCATCATCTTGACGTGTGGGACCATTCGCTTGAAACTGTTCGGTGTCTCGAAGCGCAGGTGGCTCTCAGATTTCCCTGTTTCGATTCTTTGACTCCCTTCATTGAGCAATACTTGGGGGAGCAGCCTGTGACGGGCAGGCCCCGCTCAGCTCTGCTTAAGCTGGCGGCCATTTTCCACGACGCGGGGAAGCCTGAAACTAGGTTCGTGGACGCGGGAGGCAGAGTGCGGTTCTTTGGACATGAGAAGGTATCGGAAAACATTTTCTCGCAAGTAGGGGGCCGGCTGAAATTGGCCACCAGGGAGATGACAATCATAAAGGAATGGATCTTGGGCCATATGAGACCCATGGTTCTTAAGGAGCAGTTGATATCAAAACGAGCGGCGCATCGTCTATACAGGAAATTTCGCACAGATATTTTCGGATTGCTGCTATTGCACCTTGCAGACTTGGCAGCCTCGCGTGGCCCGGCGCGAACTCCCGAGGCGGAAGCGATAGCATGCAATTCTGTAAGCAGGGCGATCGAGATGTGCTCAGAATTGGAAAAGTCTCCACCGACGCCTCTTCTGCGTGGACGCGACTTGATGAGCTTCTTTGGTTTGGGTTCAGGCCCTCAATTGGGAAGGATTTTGAACCACCTTGCAGAACTTCAGGCCGAGGGTGAAATAACCTCTACTGAGGAAGCAATAGCCGCTGTCCGAAAATACCTGGACGCATAACTAGTTATGGGTTCCCGTGGCGGAAGCGGAGATGCTATTCTTTACCGACAAGAGTGGTCCCAAGTTCCTCTTTCAAAAGGTCCCCTAAATTGGAAGCTACAACTTCTTGGCTATGTGTGTAGCCCCTGACCTGATTGTAGTCCGGAACTCTTTCGAGGCTCTTGATTGAAAGGGCTATTTTCTTATCTTTCTTGTTAACTTTCAGAACCACTGCGCTCAGGTTCTCGCCCACCTTGGTAAAATCGCTCGGAGAATTCACTCTTTCTCGAGAAAGTTCCGACACGTGTATCATCCCCTCTATGCCTTCTTCTATTTCAAGAAAGACACCGAAGTCAGTCACGGACGTCACTTTACCGGTAACCTTTGTTCCCGGCGGATATCTGTCAGCGAGTGTTTCCCAGGGATCCTCGTACATCTGCTTTATTCCGAGGGAAAACCTCTCGTTTTCTTTGTCGATATTTAAGACCACCGCTTGCACGGTCTGGCCTTTTTTGTACAGTTCGCCAGGATGTTTGATCCTCTGAGTCCATGATATATCAGAAATATGGACCAAGCCGTCGATGCCTTCGTCAATACCTACAAAGATACCGAAATCGGTAACATTTCTTATCTTGCCTTCTATTTTGGTGCCTTCAGGATATCTCTCCGCGATTACATCCCACGGATTGGGTCTGAGTTGCTTTATCCCGAGGGAGATTCTCTTTTGAGCCTTGTCCACATTAAGCACCATGACTTCTACTTCCTCGCCGACCTGCGTCAGCTTGGAAGGATGCCGCGGTTTCTTGGTCCAAGTCATCTCAGAAACATGAACGAGGCCTTCAATCCCCTTTTCAAGCTCTACGAAGACACCATAGTCCGTAATGCTCACAACTCTGCCGGTCCATTTTGATCCGACCGAATATTGCTCCTCAGCATTTTCCCAAGGATCAGGTTGAGTTTGTTTAAGGCCCAAGGAAACCCTTTCGGCATCCTGATCGAATTTGAGCACCTTGACCTGAATCTCATCCCCAACCTTCAGAATTTCTGAGGGATGGTTAATTCTGCCCCAGGACATATCGGTGATGTGCAGCAAGCCGTCAATACCACCGAGATCAACAAATGCTCCGTAATCCGTTATGTTCTTGACAATCCCCTTTAGGACGCCCGAACTCTCCAATGCCTCCAAAATGAAATTCTTCTTGTGTTCTTTCACCTTCTCGAGTAACGGGCGCCGCGAAAGTACAATATTCCCACGCTTACGATTGTATTTAAGAACATTGAACTCAAATGTCTCGCCTATATATTTTTCGAAATTGCGCACAGGTCTCAGATCGACTTGCGAACCGGGAAGAAAGGCCAGGACTCCAATATCTACCTGCAGGCCACCTTTTACTCGAGCCAGGACTTTTCCCTCAATGGTCTTGGTGTTTTCATAAACATCCGCAATATCTTCCCAGATTCGGATCTTGTCTGCTTTGGATTTTGAGATTCTTACTTGGCCGGAAGACTCTTCGGTATCTTCAAGGAAGACCTGGACATCGTCGCCCACTTTAACAGTCAATTCACCTGTTTCGTTCATGAATTGTTCGATAGGTATCTGCCCTTCGGACTTGGATCCTACATCGATCATTACGAATTCGGGAGTTAATTGAACTACTTTCCCGGTGACGACCTCACCCTCTTGAACTCTGTGGAAGCTACTCTCGACTAACTCTGCAAAATCCTCTTCTCTCGAACTCTCTTGTTGATTCCCTTCTACAGGAACGTTGCTGTTGTTGGTTTCAGTTTCCGTGTTCTCCATCCGGATGCTACCCCCGATTAGTTTCCCTATTGTGACTTTTGTCTGTTACAAGATAATCGTTTATTTATAATCGTTTTCCCATCTCCTGACAAGAGAAAGTTTATTGGAGCGCACATTTTTGAAAATGTCATGGCCACCCAACTCTGAGCCCCTCAAAAACGCTTGACCATCCCTTTCAAGGGCTGCCATACTGGGAAAAGCAATCCCCCTTGAGGGAAGTGGCATCTGAGGCAGCAGAGGCGCTCGCCCAATTCGACAATATATTAATCACGTTTTTTGTTGTTGCGAGAGTTGATGTGCAGATCCGATCAGTTGGTTCCGCAGGATGCCAGAGATTCCGCGATTGTCGCCGCCATGCGCTCTACCACCTCGTCCGGATTTAGTCTCGTGGTGTCAACAATTATGGCGCTCTTGGCCTTGACTAGCGGAGAAGTTTCACGTGATTCATCACGATGATCTCTGCGCCTCATTTCAGCATCGATTTTCTTGAAATCAAGATTATCCTCCCGCTCTGTCAATTCCAAGTAGCGCCTCTTGGAACGCTCTTCGGGGTCGGCTGTGAGGAAAAATTTCACCCGGGCATCAGGAAAAACCACCGTCCCCATGTCTCGTCCCTCCGCCACCAAATTCCATTGCAAGCTTGCTCTGCGCTGAACTTTCAGTAAAACTTTTCTAATTTCGGGCCTAGCGGAAAATCTTGACGCAGCTTCTCCGACGCTTTCTTCTCTTATAACTCCGGTTACATCCTGCGAGCCAAGGAAGATCTTCATAGACCCGACTCCAGGTTCAATTCGCAAATTGAGAGAGTCGAGAGTTTCCTTGGGTATCGACCGGGCATCGGGCGAGATGCCACATCTAGTGAGATGCAGCGCCAGAGCCCGGTACAGCGCGCCGCTGTCCAAGAGAGCGAAACCGAGACGTTGCGCTAGAAGTCGGGCCACGGTGGATTTTCCGGCGGCCGCGGGGCCGTCAATGGTTACAGTGATCATTCTCTCACGCAAGGTCCTGTCGGCTGAATAGTCTGTCTAGTTTACTGAACTCAAGATTTGCCAAGGATCTTCTTGAGGGCATCTACGAACCGCTCATTGTGTTCTTTTAGTCCCACCGTCACTCGTATGCATTCATCCATTCCGAACGACCCGAGATGTCTCACAATAATCCCTTGCTGTAGCAATGCCCTGTACACAGGCGCCGCATCAGATCCCGTGCAGAAAGTGACGAAGTTTGCCTCTGATGGAATGACCTTTGCTCCCAACACCTTCAATTCTCGAGACAGAAACCGGATTCCATCGTGCGTCATTTTCAGAGTGCGTTCGAGATGGTTGGCGTCGTTGAGGGCGGCCAGGGCGGCTACCTGAGCAAGGGAGTTGAGATTAAACGGCGGCCGGACTCGATTCATCAGCTCTATAAGCCATGGCTCGGCAAATCCGTAACCTACACGGAGACCTGCCAAACCGTAGATTTTTGAAAAAGTCCTCAGCACCAGGATAGGAAGTGCTTTGCCGACATAATCAATCCCGTACGGACAATCGGAGTCACCGACATACTCCCGATAGGCTTCGTCCAGGACTAACACCAGACGGTCGGTCGGCAAGTCTCCAATAAAGTCTTCAAAATCCTTTCGGGAGACTATCGTCCCGGTAGGACTATTCGGAACGGCCAGAAAGATCAGTTTGGTTCTGTCCGTCACCGCCGATGCCATTGCTTTAAGGTCAAACCTGTAATTCCGCAAGGGCACACGGATGGCTGTCCCTCCAAAAGCCTCCACGCAGATCCTGTACATAGAAAAAGTGTTTTCTCCCATGATCGCCTCGTCGCCGGGCGCAACCAATACGTGAGCGCACATCTCCATGATTTCGTCGGAGCCGTTACCGAAAATCACCGATTCAGGCGATACACGGAATCGCTTTGCCAATTCCGATCTCAGCTCCGGAGCGAAGGATTCGGGATAAACATGCGCCTCTTCAAGATGCAGCCGCGCCGCGGCCATAGCCAACGGGGAGGGCCCCAAGGGATTCTCGTTGGAAGCCATTTTCACAGCGTCATGAACTCCAAGCTCTCTCTTTAGCTCGGCCACGGGTTTCCCGGGCACATAAGCCGGGATTGATAGAACATGTGAGGCTACAACTCCATCCACCCAAGTGGGCCGTTTCGGCTGCATAATTTCCTCCGGGTGCGTCTTCCCGATGTCGAAGGCAATACGTGAGGTCCGCGAGACGCAAAGGCTCTCAACCAATTGCAGATTTTATATCCCGCCGCCCAAGTGGAGTCAACCGGGCGGAAATCCGGGCATTCGGCTTCAAACTTCTTGACAAGGTTTTGCGAAAATTATAGCCTATAAAAGCTATTAATTCACGGTATATTAACGTTGATATGTCAAGCAAAATATTCATAAAGATAATACTTTCGTTTACCGTGTTTGTCCTGGCCGGCAACTGCTACAGCCTAGCCCCAGGAACTTATTATCACAGCCCGGAGGTCACCACGAGCGAACCACTGATTGAACGGAATCCATTCCGACCCGCGCCGAATCCTTTGAAATCCGTGGAGCCCGAAATGCCTGAGCTTTACATTGGCACTACCCTGCGACAGGGACTGAACGAGGCGCTTCCACCTGCCTTTCGCAAAGGACTCGACTTCGGGGCAAGTTACGACGGCGCGGCGGGTTTGCCTACTATGCAGTTGGACTATTTCTTCCCGATAAGAGCCTGGAGTGACAAAAGTGTCTTCGTTACTCCTCGGGTTTCATTGTCGGGCGCCAAAGAAACATTCTCGATGGGCTTAGGCTTTCGTCAGCTCTTCGGTCACAAGCTGATGGTAGGTTTTCATGGTTTCCACGACTGGACGCGGCCTAGACGACAAAATGGGCGGTTCCTGAACGAGGCGGGCGCAGGAATCGAGTTGGTTGCTTTGCCGGGCAAATATTCTGATATTGTCTTTTCCCTTAATGCCTATTTGCCCGTCAACGAAAAGCTAGCATGGTCGAGGGACGGCGAAATGCTGGCGCGTGAAGTTTTGTGTGGCGGAGTAGATGCTCGTTTGGGCTTCAAACTGCCCGAGCTGGTGAATTGGTTGGATATACGGCTCGATGCGCAAGCGCATTCTTACCGAGGCTCGGCCACGGTTGACACGGGGTACCGGACAGGAATTTCAGTGGCCAGCCGAGATGGCATGTTCAGGGCCTCATTCGAACGGGAGACAGATAATCGAAGAGGTGAGCAATACCGGATTGAAGGGGCCCTGAATCTGACGTTTGACTGGAAGGACCTTCTGCAAGATGATCTGCCTTTTTCGGCTCCTCACAAAGCGCCGCAGAACCGCTATTGTAGGAAGATCCGGGACACGCTAACCGATAGGGTCTCCAGAAAGCACGACATGCCAACCGCTCGGACTGAAAATCGAGTCACGTTGGCTGCAAGGGTCTCTGACAGAACTGTTGTTCTTAACGGAGGGTTCCCTGATCTGCCTAATTCCAGGGTAACAATACAGGTCTCGCATAGTCCTTGGAAGGATTGGACTGACCTTGTCACAGATTCATCCGGTTTTTATTCCGGCGCGGTGAATCTCCCGCCAGGCTCATATCAAGTGAGATTGATCCACAAACCTACCGGTCGCAAGTCGGCTGAAAGGACGGTAGTTGTCCGAGGGAACAGGCACAAGAACCACTAAATCCTGTCAGGGATACTCAAGTTCAAGCGTCCGAAAAATTCGATCAGAGCTACCGTATGGGAAGTCAGGAAGGAGAATATTTGTCCTTCTTGATGGAGATTCTTTTGATAGCGCCGTGACGTCTAACTTGGTAAATTTGTTGCATATTGTCCGTGAGGAGAAAACCCACTGCGCCTCTATTTTCAGTCACTCCGACAAAGAGAAAGCTTATGAAAGGCACTGTAGCCGCACTGGGGGCAAGGCGCGTATCGAGAAGGGATTCGAGGACGTCGGGGGCCTCCATCGAGGTGATCAAACGCACGGGGAGATCCTCTCCACCTACTTGGGACCAGTTTGTATATTCACCAGTGAGGAGCTTTCTTACCTGGTCTATGGCAAGCGTATCAACCGGGTTTAACGGATGGGTTATTACGGCTATCAGATCGCTAGGAAAGCTTCGTGGGGCTGTAGCCCCCTCCTGATTTGACCGCATTCTCATGGTTCCCGAACCGACCATCCTGTCTCGTAGTATTCTGATGCGAGCTTGCTGTCTATTAGCATTGCCGGCGGATTGGAGGGCATTCATTTCCGCCGGATGTCTGGCAAACTGGCCAGCCACAGATACGGGGACAGCTGTGATGGAATAAGTATCCGGGTGAGCCGGTGCGCTGCTGTCAAAACGCATTTTGACTCCGTGGGCATTAGAAACCTCGTCGGCCACTGATTTCGCTGTGTCCCCAACGATTCCCGGACCGATCTCTGCAATGATCTCTCGAACCACCTGCTGAGCAATTTGTTCCCTGAATTCTTTGTCTTTTGTCAGTTCCGCAACTACGGATTTGGCTATCGTCCCAGTCACGTCAAGCCTTACATGCCGAGAGACGCTCTTATCAATCTCCTTATGGAACTCTTGAGCATTTCCGATGGCCGCTACCAAAACACCGACTATAGCGAGGATCAATGTCGGATTTCTTCTCATTTTCACTTCAGTCTCTCAACGTTTGGCGTGGTGATTACCGGTAATCCACAATTCTTCAATATACCTTATGGCCCGAAAATATTCGGCGTAATCCATAGGCTTAGTTATACAGAGAGAAGCCCCGAGATCATTCCAAACATCGAGGTCAGCCACCGGGTCAAAAGTAGTCACCACGACAATCGTCATGTCTGAGAGATCGGGATTCCCGTTGATTTCCGATAACACCTCGTTGCCACCAGTCTTTGGAAGATTGAGATCCAAGAGCATTAGATCGGGGCGCGGCGACCCGACAAAACTTCCACGCGAATGCAAGAAATCAAGAGCTTGATCGCCGTCCTGAACCACATTCAAATAGTTCTTGGTCCTCCATTTCCTTAAACATTCACTAATCATCAGAATGTCCAGAGGATTGTCTTCTACCAGTAAAATTTGAATTGGCTCGCCCTGTCTTGTCATGACGCGGATCTTTCGGGAACAGAAAAGCAACCATGTGATCTGCAAGAAACGAAATCGGTGTGTCAATGCTCCGAAAGCGCAATGTCTATAAGCCGATGAGCCTTGCCGGTCAACATCTTGGCAACTTGAATCATTTCCCGAGCTTCCTTCGTGTCGGTCTTCACACCGATCAAGCAAACTTCCGTCGCGCGCACAAGACTTCTCAGCGTGCTCAATAATTCCTGAATCTGCAGAGAACAGTCTTGAGACCTTAGTTCGATTCCGGATGCTGTTGCCACAGGTCCTCCAAACTCTCGACGATTTCCTCAGAGCTCATCTCGGCGGCCCTTTTTAATCGCGCCCATTTTGCCAGGTCCCTCACGGTTGGATCCGGATGTTGGGTAGCCATCGCCAGAGTCTCCAATGCCGGGAGTCCGCGCATTTTTGCTATGGCTGAAATAGCCGCTGCTCGGACTGCCGGCTGGCTGTCACCCAGACACTCCTGGAGCGCTCCCGTTGTCGAAGGCTCGTTCAGGGCTCCGAGCGTCTGAATTATCCACACTTTTCGGGCGGATGATTGGCAAGTGCGAAGCTCGTCCGTCAGGCTCACAGTACTATTGTCCAGGGACGAATGAATGAACGAAAGTGGCGCGATAGTAGTTACTGCGAAAACCGTCGCAGCCATAACGACAAATATTAAAATAAGAAGCGCCTTCTTCCAGCCGTCTTTTGTTTGGGCAGTCATTTTGTCTCCTCCAAAACAGAATTGATCTGTTGCTGCGGCTGTAGGCTGATTTGCGGACGTGTCCGTTTCCTGACTTCGGCCATATTGCAGAAGCCAAGAAGGCTCTCTATTTGGTCCCGGTCACCCAGGTACCGCTCCCCATCTTCGTCATCGCATCGCGGATAATTGCGTACAGGGTCTCGGTTTGCCATGGTCCCCCTCTGCCATCTGGGTAACCGGAGTTGCCTCCGGATATGCATCGGGCGTGCCAAAGCAGATGCGTCAGAAATCCGGCGGGCTAACGCAGCATAATCAAATGTGTTCCGCGATATGCGACAGAGAGGAAGGCAGCAAGACCCAGGCACGCCACACATTGGAATATGTGAAAAACACCTACGGTAGCGTGGGGCCCCGCAGAGATGCGATTGAAAAACAGCGGGTTACAAATGAGGGGATTTCACTTATGCTGGCGCCGGCATGAGTGATTGTCACTTACGAACGCCAAGGGTTCTCATATGGTGTACAAAAGAATCACGGGAAATCCTCAAAAGTTCAGCAGCCTTCTTGATACTGCCCCTGGAATGCCGAAGGCCCTCTTCCAAAAGTCGTCGTTTGGCTTCGCTGACTGCCTCGTGGAACGAACCCGCTTCGGAGAGCCGGACAAAGACCGAGATATCATTTCCATCAGTAGCCTGAACCGGACCTTGTTCCGGAAATCCTAGATCCAGTGCGGTAATGCGGTTCTTGTCCGAGAGAATCAGGCCTCTTTCGAGAAAATTGCGCAGTTCTCTTACGTTCCCGGACCATCCACGGATCGCCAGGGCCTCGATTGCATTCAGTTCGACGGTCGGCACATGCGACAACCCCATCCGTCGCGCAAGCGATTCCAATAATTCCTGCACGAGTAGAGGCAGGTCTTCCCTACGTTCCCGGAGCGAGGGGACTTGAATGGTGAAAACATTTAAACGATGAAAAAGGTCTGCCCGAAAATTTCCATTTTCCACTTCCTTCTTGAGTTCTCGATTCGTTGCGGCCATGATTCTCGCGTTCACCGAAACGCTTTTTTCTCCGCCCACTCGCATGAACTCCGCTGTATCCAGGAAAGTGAGAAGCTTGGATTGGAGTCGAAGTGGCACGTCTCCGATCTCGTTAAGAAGTAGCGTGCCTCCCTCCGCCAGTTCCACAAGCCCTCGCTTTCGACCCTGCGCTCCTGTGAAAGCTCCGGCCTCATGTCCGAATAGTTCGGACTCCACCAGTTCCGAAGCGAGGGCCGCGCAATTGATGGACAAAAAGGGACCTCCAGCCCGTTTGGACTGTTCGTGAAGATAGCGCGCCAAGTAGTCCTTGCCGCTTCCACTTTCACCCAGGAAGAGCACCGTGCTGTCGCTTTGGGCCACTAGGTGAACCTGCCTCAAAGTGTCTCTCATCGCCTTGGAAGGATAGTGTCCTGCTTCCACCTTGGGCGCGGCTTCAATCCGGGTGCGCTCGGTCGTGTCGCGGCCGATCCCGCAGATGCCAATTATTTCTCCGGTCGGCCCTCGCAGAGGAAACCTGACCAAATTCAAGGTCCTGGGAAGTCCTCTATAGCTCACAATGTGTTCCGATTCGATGGTTTGACCTTTCAATACCCGGGATTCGAGGTCCCGGACCTGTCGCGCGTACTCGGGACCGTAAAGAATTTCATCGTTATTGCCTATGACATCAGATTGCTCTCGGTCAGCCAGTCTTAGCATGGCAGGGTTTAGGTGCGTATATCTGAGATTGAGGTCTTTGAGAAAGATAAAGTCGTGGGCGGCCTCGAAAACGGTCCGAAAACGTGTTTCACTTTCAAGCAATTCCGCCGTACGGCGCTCAACCGTCTCTTCCAGATTTGCTCGATGACGCTTGACAGCGTCCTGAGCCTCCTTCATCTGCAGTAGTGAGGCTATCCGGACCTTCAATTCAAGTTTATCTATCGGCTTGGAGACGAAATCATTCACTCCGGCCTGTACAGCGCGAAGTCGGTCAGATTTGCTGTCCAGCACGGTCACCATGATAATCGGCACGTCGTAGTACGCCGAAGACGCTCGAATTTGTCGCGCTACCTCAAACCCGTCCATTCCCGGCATCAGGACATCCAGCAACACCAGGTCGATTCCGGCATCCAGCTTCGCTAAGCCCGCGGCGCCACTGTCGGCCAACTCGGAATCATGCCCGAGGGATTCCAAAATAGCTTGTAACAGCTCGCGATTCCGCTCCTCGTCGTCAACCACCAGAATCCGACTGCGCTCATCCATAGTGCTCGGTCCCTTTCGAGATGGGATCGTATGCCATGACTCAGAGTTCTTTTCGCTCGGCGATAAAGGTCTGCACTGTCCCTGAAAATGCCCTGGTATTGATAGGTTTTCTGATATAACCTGCGCAACCTGCGGCCAGAGACCTTGCCTCATCCCCCGGCATGACAGAGGCGGTCAGGGCCACAACGGGTATGTGACTCGTCAAGGGATCATCCTTTAATATCCCCGTTGCGGCCAATCCGTCAAAATCAGGCAGCCTGACATCCATAAGAATCAAAACAGGATGCGCCGACCTGGCCATCTCTATCCCTTGTCCGGCCGTTTCAGCTTGCAAAACCGCATAGCCCGCGACTTCCAGCAAATCAGTCACCAACTCCATATTCAGTGGGTCGTCTTCCACGACGAGTATCTTTTGTTTGTTCATTGCAGCTGCCCCCCCAAATTGAGAATCTGCCAAACATCGGTTTTGAGACGGTTTCGTAGTTCTCAGTCAGCCGATGGCGCGGTCTATTCTGCGTCCCGTGGCGCCGTCAGAGCATTCGTCAGGAAACGGTCTGACTGTCCAAGTCTTCATGACTCCGGCGGACAGGTATTGTGAACGTAAAGGCGCTTCCTTGCCCGATGCCTTCGCTGTCGACCCGGATTCGGCCGCCGTGCAACTCGACAAAGGTCCTCGCCAGCGCCAGGCCAAGTCCGGTTCCCTGCTCCGGCGGGCTTATATCCGACAAATCTACTTGCTCAAACGGCGCAAAGATACGTTCCCGGTCTTCTGGTTTCAGTCCTCTTCCCGTATCCGAAACCGTGATTACAACACTGTCTGCTTCCAGCTGAGCAGACATCTCAATCCGGCCTCCATCAGGAGTGAATTTGGCCGCGTTGGAAAGAAGATTGAATACGATCTGCTTGACCTTCACTTCGTCTGCTTGGACCGGTAAATCCGACAGTTCCTCCTGTATTCGAACAGCAATCTGAATTCGGTGTTTGAGCGCCTTCTCTTTTATCATCATGAGACTGTTTTCCAGTAATCTCTTGATGTTGACTTCGGACAAATGGAGTTCGGTCTTGCCCGACTCCACCTTAGCCAGATCCAAAATCTCATTTATGAGCATAAGCAGGTGCTGCCCGCTGGAGTGAATGTGTCCGGCGTAACGCAATTGCTTCTCATTCAATTCCCCGAAAGTTTGGTCTTCCAATATCTCCGAGAAGCCGATAATCGCATTGAGTGGTGTCCTCAGCTCATGGCTCATGTTGGCCAAAAACTTGCTCTTGGCCTGGTCAGCGCTTTGGGCGGCTTGTCTGGCTTTGTGCAATTCCAATTCGCCCAGCGCCTGCTTGGTGATGTCTCGCGAAAAAAAAGCCAATCTATCTACCTTGCCCACTCCGCGGAAGACCGGGAACAGACTGTTATCGGTGTACATGCCCCGGTCGGCATACACATAGCGGACAGACGCGCCTGATGTAGTAACCTCAGTCGTTCGGGCCCTAAACTCTTGGGCCATGTCATGTGTCAACAATTCAAAGATGTTGCTGCCGATCAGTTCTTGAGCGGTCCCCCCAAACCTGTGGGCCGCGACTTCGTTGAGGGCCAGTAGCGTACCGTCGGGGCGCATGAGCAAAGCGGCATCCATACTGGCATCCAGAAGGACCCGAGCGGTTTCTTCGCTTTGACGCAAGGCATCAGAAGAGGTCTTTCGTCCGCGTAATTTCTCCCTTTCCTGGACGAATTCCTTCCTGGCCCTGCTTTGTTTTTCCATGCAGGTTTCCCCTTGCTATATCTTTCCCCTCTGCCTTATCTACCATGCCCGTGGAATGCTGTCATTTTATTTCGATCAGGACCGTTACCGTTGGTTCTCTTTACAAATCCTCTCCAGCCACCTTTTCTGTCAACATTTCCACTCGCTTTGCGAAGAGCCGCCTGTCACTACTTCTGATGGGTATAGCCTTTCCCCCTCCGCCGAAGCCAAGTGTTTAGTAAAGGAAGGCTAGTTTTAGCCAACACCTTGCGAAAGCCGTAGCGCAACCTCATCCCTGTCCGGCGCAAAGACCAAGGCGACCCGAAATCAAGATGCATCAATATATACAACCCCATAACGTAATCCCCCAACTTGAAGGGGAGCGGTTCCGCCATGCGTACCTGAAGGCCCAATTTCTTATTGTATTCAGCCACTGGTCCACTTTTGTTCCAACAGTACATCTTGAAGGTGTTTTCCCTCATGCAATGCTCAATTGTAGCATATCCGACCATTGGTCCAACACTGCTTCCTCTGAAATCTCGTCTAACTATCCACCTCGCTAGTTCGCAGACAACGCTAGGGTCTCTCTCAGAAGACCAGATAAGCGAACGCCAGCTTTCGTTTTGCTCCTCCGACTCCAAAGGACCGTCTCTTTTGGCCGTGTACCGCATGGTGCCAACGTCCTGACCATCAACTTCGGCCAGAAAATTGGTGGAATACTCGTCATACTTGTCGTGAAGCATCCGTTCCTCATTTGCGAGGTTATGCTTCATTTCTTCGACGTAGACTTGATATCTCAGCCGATAAACCCTCTCCTTCAGCTCTTTGCTGCTGTCAGGAGTAACTACAATCACCTTCTCGCCGCGCATGGCCATACCTCCATCTCATTGTTGCAGAGAACCTTAAGTCGTTTCGCTTTGGGGCGCATCGGAAAAAGCAGAAAGGGTATGACGAATGGTCTTTTCGCAAGAGACGATTCCTCGTCAATGTAAAAGGTCCCACTACCAACTGAAAATCGCCGATCCTGGCGAAGCGATTGCTCGTTGTTTGGAGAAAACTTAACACAGGTCGCCAGAGAGCTAGCTTCAGTATTACAATCATGGCATCGGGACGCCTCAGGCTGATGCTTCTGAGGAGCATATCCGTTTCCTCGGCGTAGCAAAGCTTTCTGTAGCCGCGCGCTGACGCCATCTAACACTTAGATGAAGGCATAGAAGAACTTCATCTATGCCCTACGAAGCGACCAAGGCTTTCCGAAATCAAAAAACGCAAATTCTTACATCCCCAAAGGCTGGTTCTCCAAACCTTGTCCAGAGGTCACTGAGTACATTCGCGGGCGCCAAACTTGGTCCAATAAGTGGATAATTTTCCAACTCTTCCGCCGCCATACGCCCTGAACGCGCAACTTCGATACACTGGGCAATCTTTCCTCTAGTTCAATACCTGCGGCCTGTCGCGCGGGGGAAGGTCTCTTTCATGAGTGACGCAGAGCCCAAAGACAGAACAGCAGCCGCGACTAACGCAACTAGAACAGTTTGGTAAGCTTCCACAGGGTATGCTCCCGCCGCATTCTTTCCATATGCGTCCAAAATCCAGCCGAGCATCGGTTGGAAAATAGCGCCACCCAGAAACGGAAATAAGTTGACGGCGCCAACGGACGTGCCCGCTATCTCGACAGGAAACAGTTCCTGGGCAGTGGTAATTCCTATCACCACACCTGCGGCGCCGCAGATGGCAAAGATGAACATCAAAGCGTAAAGCGTGACACGGGAAAGCCCCACAGGGAAAGCGCTGAGCAAGAGCAACATGCCTACCAACAAGGCTGAGGCAAACATCAATGGCTTCTTCCGGCTGTGAAACAATTTTTCAGAAAGAATGCTTGCCAGGGGGCCTCCCACGATCAATCCCACCGCTGCCATAGCAAGGATGTTGCCGGTCTCTGCGCGGCTCATGCCATACACATGCATGAAGTAGGGCCCTGACCAAAGTCCCCCGAAACCGAAGAATATTCCTGCGATGAAAAAAAACCATACAGCCATCGGCCAGAAATGGCGCTCGGTGACCACTCGCACCGCCCCTTCCCACACAGGGATCATCACCGGCGCCGTGGACGTCCCCGCTGCCGTATGGTCGATTTCAGCCAGCGGGGGCCAATGCAGTTCCTCAGGTCGGTTACGGACGAATGACCAGACCAGCAGCGCCAGGACAAAGGTCGCCACCCCTACGATCCCAAAGGAGGTGCGCCAGCCGACCCATTCGGTCATCAGGGCCAATGGAGTGGCCGCGGTTAGAGTCCCAACCCCTCCCATGGCGACCAGGAGCGCTGTCATGAACGCAATTTCACGCGCACGGAACCATTGCGACAGGATCTTCACAGATGATACGAAAATTATAGATACCCCCAGACCTACCAGGACCCTGGACACGACAGCAACCTCAAGATTTGGAGCCAGTCCGAAAGCTAGACTTCCGGCGCCGGCGATCATCAGGAAACAGGTCACGATTTTCCTTGGGCCGAGCGAGTCTGACAGGAGCCCTGCGGGAAACTGCATAACGGCATAGGGGTAGAAGTAGGCTGAGGCCAGAAGTCCCATGGAGCCGGCAGATGCCTGGAATGCCTCTTGAAGGTCCACGGCGACGACCGCTGGGCAGAGCCTGTGGAAATAGACAAAGACGTACGAGATGGCCATGATCCAGAAGATTAGCCACCGGTATCTGAACAGCCTTTCTGTCTGGGGTTCCTGCATATCGCCGATGCCTCCTGAACCCTCCTGAACCAGCATTTTACTCAGACACAAGCACAGGTCGAATCAAAGGTCCGATTCCTGCTGAAGTTGCGCATGGAATCTCCTATTTCCGGATAAAAAGTTCTCGCAGTTCCTTTTTCAGCACTTTTCCGACGGGGCTTACTGGTATGGCGCCAACAAAGATCACATCTCGAATCTTCTTGTAGGGAGCAATCTGCGAGTTGGCGTGGTCCAAGATTTCCTCCCGAGTGGCCTGAGCGTCTCGTTTCAATTCCACGATGGCCACAGGAAATTCCCCTGTCTCCAGGTCCGGCTTTCCCAATACGGCGCACTGCTGAATCGACGGGTGTTGAAAAATAACCTCTTCTATTTCCCTTGGATACACGTTGTACCCTTTATAGATTATGACGTCCTTCTTGCGGTCAGTGATGTGGAAGAAACCGTCTTCATCCTCATGGCCGATGTCTCCGGTCAAGAGCCAGCCATCTTTCAGGACTTCTTCCGTGGCCTTCGGGTTTTTCCAGTAGCCCTTCATGACCTGTGGGCCTTGAATGCAGAGTTCTCCTTCGGAGCCAGGACCAAGATCGGCGCTGGTGACGGCATCGATCACTTTGCATTCAGTGTCAAAAACAGGCAGACCCACCGAGCCCGGTCGTATTCTATTCCGGTCCGGAGGATTGGCAGTGGCCCCCATGGCGCACTCAGTCAGCCCCCAGCACTCTTGCACGACCCCGCACGGGAGCGCCTCTAGTAGTTTGTCGAAAACCGATCTGGCCAGGGGCGCAGCGCCCGATACTGCGATCTTAATCCCGGAGAGATCGTACGAATGAAACTCCGGAAGGTTGATTAGAGGGATGAAAATCTGCGGAGCGCCGCCGAACCCCGTGGCTCCGTATTTGATTGCAGCGTCCAGATACTCTTTCGGCTGGAATCGAGGGAATACGACCATTGTGGTTCCGGAGTATACCAAGGTATTGAGATAGCCAATGGTCCCCATGGAATGAAACCATGGCACAACCACCAGCGCCACTCCTTGGTCCCAGGCGCCTATCCTGTCCTTTACATGATCCGCGCCCGGAGGAAACACGGCTTTCAAAACTCCATCCGCCATCTGAATTTGTGCGCCGCTCAACCAATTGCCGTACTGCATGGTATTGGTCGCCACGTTCCAATGAGTCAGCATCACACCTTTTGAAACACCGGTGGTTCCCCCTGTGTAGGCAAGATGAGCCAGGTCATCCTTAACGTCAAAGAGGACCTGCTTTTGAAAAGGTGGATAATTATTGAGAAGCGGCGCCATGTCGATAGTGTCGGGAACTGCCATCTTACCGACAGGCTTAATGGGGGCGATAATGGCGCTGTAACAATCCGCAATGCTGGTGGTAATGATTCGGTCGACGGCAGTTTCCGGGATGACCGATTTGATCCCCGGAAAGAGAAGGTCCAGAGAAACCAACGTGTTGGCGCCGGAATCTTTGAGCTGGTGGAGAGCCTCTCGTGGGGACAGGAGAGGGCTCAGGGGCGTAAACACGGCCCCTATCCTTACGGCGCCGTAATAAGCAATGGCGAGCTGCGGCATATTTGGCAGATGGATAGCCACCCGATCTCCTTTTTGCACGCCCATGTCGTCCAATGCCGCAGCGAAACGATCGCTTAGTTCTTTCAGTTCCCTATAGGTCAGCTCCATTCCTCCGAAAATGATGGCTATCCGATTCGGGACTCGGGCGGCAGTCTGTTCGAGGAATTCATGGATCGGCATTTCGGGATAGTTTAGGCTCTTGGGCCAATCTGTGGGCCATGAATTGAAGTTCTTTGGCATGGAGACACCTGACCTATTTGATAGACCGGTCATTCAAAACCGGTCTCAATGAGTTAAGAGGGAGCAAATGAATCCCCCCATATTATCGCCAGGGCGCCGCCACCTCTACGGCTCTCTCCGGCGACGCCACAAAGCGCTTAAGCGACGCGACGACTTTCATGCTTCATTCAGCTTGATGGCACACGGACCAAAAGCCGATTGGTCCTTTTTCGTGTAATCTTAGCCGGGTCGTCGCTCCTTCAGTTCAGTGTTCCAGGTCAGGCCACATTCCCTCGGTTTCATGAAAATTCACACAATGATAGAAATTAACCTGGATGCCCGAGTCGAATATGATTGACGAGCAAAATCTATACAGCGCCTGAGCAGACTTGGTAGCTCCAATGATCAGCACGGTTCTAGCTCCGGTCAAACTGTAAGCCGTTCCCGGGACGACATCTTCATCCACTGGCGGGTCATCTTGGGTCTGCGGGGCATACTGGGTAACAATCTTTCCTATAGCCAGCGCCGTTCCAGTCTTGGTCATGCTGTAAGCCGCTCCCAGGACAAGATCCGCATCCGTCGGGAGTTCATGTTGGGCTTGCGGGCGATAGCGGATAAGAATCTTTCCCAACCGCTCTCGAGCGACTTTATCTGCCTCGGGAGGCCAGGTGAACATGGCCACAAAACGGTAGTATCCCGCCCCTAATTCCAGCTTCTTCTCCATTTGTGCGAGTAATCTCCCTCCCATGATCCTACTTCTCCTTTCTCTTTCCTGTCGTCTCGCAGCAAATAGCGCGGACGATTTTGGGTTGTTGGTTTGTGTATTGGCTACTCTTGTGTCCAACCTGTCTCTGCCACACGGCACCACCCTTCGGCGACGCATTCACTGAAAAGCGCCAAGGAGGCGGTCGGTCTGATATCAAGGCTGCTGGCTCGGTCATCCGTCCGCACAATTTCTCCAATTCCTGAACAAACCTTGTGGGGCTCTGTCTTGGTCTTTCACACAAACTTCCTTCGGAATCCTCTTCCGCGCTTCTTTCGCCCATAAGACCCGAGCGAAACACGTGCAGGCGTTCCAAGAGGCCTCTTTGTGCCGGGCCCAATTGGCGGCAGAGTATAAGTACGGAGAAGACCTCTTCCTTGGTCGCTAAGGTTCTCGATAGTCCCCTTTCGGATCACCTGGATTGTGGCAACGCCTTCATGATCTCAACGGCATCCACGGCATGATAGAAACGGCCCTGGATGGGAGTGTTGAAAATGATTCCTGAGCAGAGTCTCTGTAGCCCTGTCGCTGAATTGCTATAGCCACTGAAGATGACGGTTCGCTCCCCGGTCAAATAAAGGCAGACGGCTGTTTCCTGATGAATCCCCGTCCCCTCGAATGACTGAATATACGGCAGGAATCGCTTGGCAGCCAACTCATCTTCCTGGTGGGTCCATGTGAATATGGCCACAAAACGGAAATACTCTTCTCCTGGAGAAGGTTGTGGCGCGAATGGCATGATCCTAATCCCCCTTTCTGTCGCCTATCAGTTGAAAACTAATAGGCGGACGGCTTTTGGTGTGGTTTCTGGTTATACTTCGGCGCAGCCGGCCTTTATCCTGCTGCACCACCCTTCAGCGCCGCATTCACCGAAAAGCAACAAAGACTTATCCAGGTAATCCCCCGCCTCTGCCGCCCGACACTGCAATTTCATCAATTGCGCAAAAACGATATAATCTCTGGCCAAATCCCATTTTGTGCCCCGTTGCTCATGGTGGAGAATCGCCTCATGGAGCCAGGACTCAGCCTCGGCAACAGTCTCGGCTAGATGAAGGAAAATCTCAGCCAGATGACGTGCCATTATGCCGTCATACAACTTCAATTTGTTGGATCTCAGAAGCTGCACTAAAGATGGCATGTTTGGAATCGTTTCCCCCGCAGCCAGGAGGGCCTTGGCTAAAGCAATCTCATTCAGGTTGATACTAGAGGGAAAAATTCCTGTCCGCCGGCGCAACAGGATGGCCTTCTGGTGGTGGACTTGCGCTTTAGTGTAAGCTCCTGTGTCGAAATGGAGATAACCTAAACTTTGATGACCGATGGCCGAAACAGAATCCAACTGGATTCTTTCACATAGGTCTATTCCTTTGACCAAATGTTCTTCTGCAGGTGGGAAAAAACCTTTGTAAAAACAGGAGATCCCATGGCAGACGTACGCCATGGCCCGTGAAAATATATCCCCGCTGGCTTCAGCGATTTCGAGGGCTTTCAGACTGATGGCAAAGCCCTCCCCCGACTTGCCCTGATAGTTGTACGTGAATAAACTTAGATAGCTGCTCATAGCCGAAACAGCCCAAAGATTTTGAACGGCTTCATTGATTTGGAGGGCTTTGTGAATATGCTCCGCTCCGCTCTCGAATTGGCAATCCCAGCTGAGGGCCAGCCCGTAAAACAAATGGGCCCGGGTGGCTAACGGTATATCCGTCACCTCCTCCGCGTTTTGTATTCCTTTCTGCAAGAGTTCAAAGGACGGTTTAAAATCCTCCTCGATGATATACCGGTAGGATCCTAATATTAGGTGGATTTGCGCCAGCCATCTTTTGTCGCCGTCTTTGAGGATCATCTCGACTATTGGCTCGATGGCCTCCTTCGCCTCTGCCACGTGACCTGTTACGAACAAGTTCTGAGCGACATCGATCGTGGCGTCAATGAGCTGCCGTTGAACCTCAGGCGTCCGACGCACACGTTCCAGTGCAACAATTCTTTTTTGCGCATATGCGATCGCGGATGGAAAGGCGGCCTGCTTTCGTGCACGTTCATAGGTCAATCTCGAATAGTCCGCGCTCTTTTGAAAATCCTCCCCGAGCATAAAATGATCGGCCAAGATGCTGTAATAACCATCGAGATTGTCTCGATACAGCTCTTCAATAGCCTTGCCGACCTTCTGATGGAGCGCTTTCTTTCTGTTGCTCAGTATCGAGTCATAGATGACCTGACGGGTGATAGCGTGCTTGAAAATGTATGTCGACTCGGGAAACACCCCTCGTTCATAGATAAGTTCCGCGTACATAAGAGCGGAAAGATGGGAGAGCAATTCCAGTTCCGGCAATTCCGTAACCGCCTGTATCAACTTGAAGCTGAATTCCCGGTCTATAGCCGAGCCGGCTTGAAGCATCTCCCGCGTAGCGTCCGGCAACGAATCTAGCCGGGCCATTATCACATCCTGGATCGTGGAAGGAATGGTCACGCGGTCGATGTCTTGCGCCAAATGATATGATTCGTTGCGCTTTATGATTTCCATGTCCTTCAATGCTCGAACAAACTCTTCGATGAAGAACGGGACGCCGTCAGTCCTCTCCAGTATCAGATCGGAAAGATCCATAGCCACGTCATCGCTGCCCAGAATTTGGGCCACCATAGCAATGCTTTCCTGGTTTGAGAGCCGATTAATATTGACCTGACTATGAAAGGACTTGCCTCCCCATGTGTGAACAAATTCAGGTCTATATGTAAAAATCATCATCACTCTGGCGCCTGGTACACTCTCCAGCAGGTACTTGGCCGATTCCTCCGAACTCTTGTCTATCCAATGCAAATCTTCGAAAGCCAATACGAGCGGTCTTTGTTCCGATCTTTTCAGGGTCAACCGCTTGAGGGAACTGAGAATTCGATCCGTTCTTGCGGCCGGGCTCATACTGATACTGTCGATTCCACTGTCTTTGACGGACAAAAGCTCCAGAAGGTAGGGTTGGGTGGAGATCTCCTCGATCCCCAGAGTTGTCAGTCCTCTTTTGACTTTCTCTGTGACTTCCGCGTCCTGGTCTTCGTCCTCTATATTAAAATTCGACTTCAGCATGTCCACTATCGGGTGGTACGCGTCCGACCGGCCGTAAGAAAGGCACTTTCCTTCCAGGAACAAAATGTTCTCGTTTGCCACAGCCTTTCTGAACTCGTATAAGAGCCTGGATTTCCCAACACCGGCTTCGCCGATGATGGAAATAGCTTGCCCTCGACCTGCCTTGGCCTTATCGAGAGCTTCGAGGAGGAGTTCAAGCTCCCGGCGCCTTCCGACAAAACCGGTCAATCCGCGCTCCGCGCTCACATCAAACCTGGTCCTTCTAGTGCTCAGACCGATTACGCGGTAGACACTTACCGGCTTCTTTTTTCCTTTAATTCGTCGTTCACCCAGGGCCTCAAATCGAAAGAAGCCTTCGGCATCTCTAAAGGTATTTTCGGTCACATACGTGGTACCGGGTTCCGCCAACTGCTCCATCCTCGCGGCCATGTTGATGGTGTCGCCGACCGCTGTGAACTGGACTCGAAGATCGTTGCCCAGAGTTCCGACGACCACCGGGCCGGTGTTTATTCCTATTCGGACCAGGAGAGGGGGAATCGCTTTTTCAGCCCGTAACTTTTCACTTAACCTCACGATTTCGCGGTGAATAGCCAGAGACGACCGTATGGCCCGCTGAGGAGCGTCTTCCAAGGCTATTGGAGACCCAAACAGGGCCAAAACACCGTCGCCCCTTAGCTCATTGACGGTCCCCTCATACTCATAGATGCAGTTTATAAGGATTTCGAAAACCTGATCCATAAGAGCGAAGGTTTCCTCAGGACCAAGGCTTTCTGCGAGCGGCGTGAAGCCTTTCATGTCAACGAACATGATGGTGACTTGTCTCCGTTCGCCTTCGATTTTGTCCCTCTGGGACAGGATCTTTTCCGTGAGGCCGCCAGGCAGGTAACGTTGGATCTTTGCAATCTTTTCGTCAAGGGAGATGGGCCGTGGGTGGGTGGTATCTTGCTGTACGCTCAAGCGGTGGCCGCATTCTCCACAGAACGTGAAATCAGGTGGATTTGGGGAGTTGCATTTCGGACAGAACAGACCCAGCCTTGCGCCGCATTTGCCGCAGAACTTCATTCCCGAAGGGTTCTCAAACTGGCAGCTCCGGCATTTCATGGCTTCCCCCGCCAGAACGTCGAGCGTGGACAACAGATAGAATTGTTAAATTATGAGGGAGAGTAACATGAAGAAATGATTTGCTCGCCCCCTGAGAACCGTAATCTAATCTGAGAAACGTCTGTGCACGTCCTTACTCCCCTAGGAGCATATCAGATTAACAGGCAGAGAGCGTCCTTGTCCAGGATTTTCGACAAGTCGTATCGGACGCTCTGCAGAGAGCGTTACAGGGCCACAAGACGAATCACCTCTTTACATGTTCCGCCGGTATTGCCCGCCAGCCTTGAACAAGGTGTCGGTGATCTGACCCAAGGAGCAATACTTAACCGTTTCCATCAGCTCCTCGAATATATTGGCCCCGGACAGGGCAACGCGATAGAGCTTTTCCAGAGCCGCGGGCGCCTTGTCTTTGTTTCGCTCATGGAATTCCCTGAGGCGCAACAGTTGCGATTGCTTTTCTTCTTCCGTGCCACGGGCCAGGTCCTTGACGCCGCACGATTCAGCGAACTCCGCGTTAGGATTTAAGAAGGTGTTTACTCCGACAATGGGATATTCTCCGGACGCCTTCATTGTTTCGTAATGAAGTGATTCATCCTGGATCTTGGTTCTTTGATAGCCGGTTTCCATGGCGCCGAGCACGCCCCCCCGTTGGGACAAACGGTCGAATTCCGTGAGCACCGCCTCTTCGACCAGATCGGTCAACTCCTCCAGAATGAAGCTTCCCTGGTTCATGTTGACCACTTTACTGAGGCCCCACTCTTTGTTGATGATCAACTGAATAGCCAGCGCTCTTCGAACCGATTCCTCGGTAGGGGTGGTGATGGCCTCATCGTACGCGTTGGTGTGAAGGGAATTGCAGTTATCATAGATCGCAATCAGGGCTTGGAGTGTGGTGCGAATGTCATTAAACTGGATCTCCTGCGCATGGAGTGAGCGACCGCTGGTCTGAATATGGTATTTTAGTTTTTGGGATCGTTCGTTTGCGCCGTATTTGTCGCGCATGGCTACGGCCCAGATCCGGCGCGCCACTCTTCCGATAACGCTGTACTCCGGTTCGAGCCCATTGGAAAAAAAGAAGGAGAGATTGGGAGCGAAATCGTCGATGCGCATTCCCCGCGAGAGATAATACTCCACATACGTGAACCCATTGGCCAAGGTAAACGCCAATTGAGTTATCGGGTTGGCGCCTGCTTCCGCAATGTGATAGCCGGAGATGGAAACGGAATAGAAATTCCGAACATCATTTTTGATAAAATATTCCTGAATGTCCCCCATCATCTTAAGAGCGAAATCAATAGAGAAAATACAGGTATTCTGCCCCTGATCCTCTTTGAGAATATCCGCCTGCACGGTCCCGCGGATATTCTGCAGGACATCAGCCTTGATGTTGGCCGCTTGCTCCTTAGAAGGCTCCGAATCATTTTCGGCCCGGAACTTTTCCATTTGCTGCTCTATGCCTGCGTTGAAGAACATGGCCAGCATCATGGGAGCCGGACCGTTAATGGTCATAGACACCGATGTGTTGTGAGACGAGAGATCAAACCCGGCATAAAGCTCCTTTACGTCATCCAGGGTACAGATCGACACGCCGGATGTGCCCACTTTACCGTAAATATCAGGCCGTTCCGCAGGATCTCTACCATAAAGAGTAACCGAGTCGAACGCGGTGGACAGTCGCTTGGCCGGACTATTGGCGGAAAGATACTTAAAGCGACGGTTGGTCCTGAATGGATCGCCTTCTCCCGCGAACATTCGTGTCGGGTCTTCATCTTGCCTTTTGAAGGGAAACACGCCGCCGGTGTAGGGAAATGACCCGGGAATGTTTTCTTTCAACAACCATTTCAGAATCTCGCCTCGATCCTCGAAGCCAGGCAGGGCCACTCGATGGATTGACGTGCCGCTGAGAGTCGTGACCGTCAATGGTGTGCGGATTTCGCATCCACGAACTTGATACACGAGTTCCTCGCCTGAGTACGCTTCCCTAACATCATCCCACTCACCCAGGAGTCTCAAGGAGCGCGGATCGAGTTTTCTTTCGATGTCTTCCTGGAGACGACGGATGTGTGTCAGGGGTTCGGAAGATTCAGCGAGTCCGTCTTCGCGAAGGGCCCTGGCCACGGCGTCCATTTGCCAAAGTTTGCGCACCAGATGCGCCTGTTCGGCTCCCAGTCTATGGTATCTGCGAACGGTATCCGCTATTTCGGTGAGATAGCGAGATTTCTCAGGCGGAATGATAATGGTTTTGGACGACGGTTTTTTATCCTGTCTTGTAGGCATAGTGGTTGACCAATCCGTCCCCATCTTCTCGTTAATGGCTCCCAGTAATCCGGCATAAAGCGTGGTCACGCCGTCGTCGTTGAAGCGGGAAGCTATTGTCCCGTAAACGGGAAAGTCCTCCGTATTCCTATGGAATTCAACACGATTCCGCTGTATCTGCTTGCGGACGTCATGTATAGCGTCTTCAGAGCCTTTCTGATCGTATTTATTGACGGCCACCATATCGGCGAAATCGAGCATATCGATCTTTTCCAACTGGCTCTGAGCGCCGAATTCGCGGGTCATCACGTATAGATTTACGTCCGCCAAGGGTACCACGGCCGCGTCCCCCTGGCCGATTCCTGCTGTTTCCACGATGATAAAGTCGAATCTTGCGGCCTTGAGGACCGCGACAGCTTCCTCCAGATGGGGTGGGATCTCCTTTCCGTATCCTCGGGTGGCCATCGAGCGGTAATAGACCCTCGGATCGTGTATCGAGTTCATCCGGATCCGGTCCCCCAGCAGGGCGCCACCGCTCTTCCGACGCGTCGGGTCAACGGAGATTATGCCAATAGTTTTGCTCTTATGATCATTGAGAAACCTGAGCACGATTTCATCCGTAAGGGATGATTTGCCCGCGCCCCCTGGTCCGGTAATACCCAACACCGGGACCTTGCGATCCCCGATCTGTTGTTCCAACTGGGCTCGAATAACAGGCAGGTCGCCGTTTCCCGATTCTTTGGCAATTTCCACGGCGGTTATTGCCCTGGCGATGGACGTCCAGTTCCGAGTCTCCAGCACGGCCAGGTTGCCGTCCAGATTGCCATCCCAGGTCGAGAAATCACATCTCTCGATGAAATCATTTATGATTCCCTGAAGTCCGTGCTTGCGGCCGTCTTCGGGGCTATAGATTTTTGTAACTCCGTAAGCTTCCAGCTCCTGGATTTCCTCGGGCACAATTACTCCGCCGCCGCCGCCGAACACTTTGATGTGTCCCGACCCATATTCCCTAAGCAAGTCCACAATATACTTGAAGAATTCTATGTGCCCGCCCTGATAAGAACTCACGCCGATACCCTGAGCGTCCTCCTGAATGGCCGCGGTTACAATCTCCGACACCGAGCGGTTATGTCCCAGGTGAATCACCTCGGCCCCTGACGCCTGCAATATTCTCCTCATGATGTTGATGGCAGCGTCATGTCCATCGAAGAGAGAGGCTGCCGTAACCAACCGAATATGATTCGACGGTTTATAAACAGCGGGGGACTGGTTCATCAGGCTCACCTCCCATGATCGGCAAATACTAATTTTCTCTCTGCTTAAGATGTTCCTTTATATAGGCGGCAGGGGCGTCAATATCACTTCCTCCCGGAAAAACCTCGGCGACACCTAATTCCTTCAAGAGCGGGATATCCCGGGTCGGGATGACTCCACCTATCAAAACCATAATATCTTCGGCGCCTTTTTGCTTCAAGAGGCTCATAAGCTTGTGGCAGATGGGAACATGCGCCCCCGACATCACGGAGAGACCTATAACATCAGCGTCTTCCTGCATCGCAGCCTGAACAATCATTTCCACAGTTTGATGCAGCCCGGTGTAGATCACCTCGAAGCCCGCATCTTTCAGCGCGTGAGCCACGACCTTGGCTCCTCGATCGTGCCCATCGAGACCGGGTTTGGCAAGAAGTATTCTCGGCGTACGTCTTACAGTCACCACGCCTCCTATTTTCACAGGCCGTTTGTACAAGGGAGTTACATGGAAAACATAATACATTTCGTGGTTGGATTCAACGCATCAATTGGCGAAAGGGGGATTCATTTCCACCCGTTGACGGGGGGCCAAGGGGAGTGAACCCCTTAAGTAATCCCAGGCACGGGCGCCGGTTGTGTTCTCGCGTGTGAGCGAATGACCGCTACGAGTCGGCAGTAATTCCTTGACACAGCCGTTTCAGATGCTATATATTCACTTGTGATCATGTAGAGTTATCAGTGTTTATTTCGGGTATGCCAAGCAGGTATGGATTGATCTCAAATAGTATAATGCGGACAGTCGTTCAGGTCTCGTTGGTCCTCGCGCTTGCGGTGGCTTTCATCGGTCCGAATACCGCGGTAGCCCAAGGTGTTCCGACGTGGTGGGGGTCGCCCGCGTGGTTTGACTGGTCGGACTATAGGGCGACGGTCGGGGCCAGACTCCTACTGGCAAGGCTTACTTCGGGGACTGTGACAAAAGGCCCCCTGGAATATTCCTTGATGGGAGGCCCTTTTGGCATAACAACGGATCCCGAGCCGTTCGGGGAATTTTTGGGGGAGGTCTACATCGATCGGCTAGGATTTCGATTGCAGGTGGACATCCACAATTTTGCGGGCAGATCTGACGATCCTAACGACCAGAGAATAACGAAACTTCAGACAGATTTCACCCGAATGGGCCTGGATTTGGATGTAATCCGTTATCCTTTTCTAAAGCTTGGAATCAATGGGGATTATCAGTTCACTCCTATGCGCTTTTGGGACCGGTCAGATCCCCCTCTACCTCGTGTGGGCGAACGACTTTACGAAACCAAAGAGCCTTGGACTCTGGGCATCCATGGCCAAGCCATTCCAGTCCGGTTGAGAGATGTGCCGGTTATAGCTCATGCGCGATTTCGATTTCCTATGCCGTTCATGGGCAGCGATGTGCCGAAAATTACCGACTGGGAAATAGGGGTGGGGATCCGGCCGGCCATCTGGGATACCAGCATGTTCGCGCATAGCGCGTTTTCCGTCGCGATCGAGGCCGGATATCGTTCAATAAATCTGGATATGAATGCTATAGCGGAGAATCCCAATCCCAATCTAATAAATGACCTCCAACTGAAAGCGCGCTGGCAAGGCGCGTTTTTTCAAGTTGAGGTATTCTTCTGATTTTCATCAGCCTTCTTCTTGCCCGTGTATCCGATATCCCAGCAGTCGCCGTCGTAACAGGTCAAGGGCCTGCATGGCGCCCAGCGTCCGCACCCACTCCCGCGTGCCGGGCAGCGCAAAGCCTCTTGTAATTGCGGTATCCTCCATGGCCAACCCTATAAAGAACGTTCCGACAGGTTTCTCCGCGGTCCCCCCATCAGGTCCCGCTATGCCGGTCACTGAAAGACCCACATCCGCTTTACCAATCTTACGCGCCCCAAGGGCCATTTCGCGAGCGCACGCATGAGAGACGGCCCCATGTTCTCGGAGAGTCTGTTCGGCTACACCCAAAACGTCCATTTTCATCTCATTGGAGTAGCTGACTATCGAGCCCATGAACGTCCGCGAGCTGCCCGGAACTCGAGTAAGCATTTCACCGATCATCCCGCCCGAAATTGATTCGGCCAAGGCCAGAGTGAGCCCGCGATCTTCCAGGAGTTTCAGAACGACAGCCTCCATCATCCGACCATCATCCGAAATTATGTTCTCCGGCAGACGATCGTTCAAAACCCTTTGTTTTTCATCGAGTTTTCTATTGGCTTCTTCGGCGCTTGCCGCCCCCGCGTCCATCCTCAATCTCATGATCGGGAACCTGGGCAAGAAGGCCAAGTGATAGTCTTCTTCATCCGCGGAAACATCCGCCAACACCTCTTGAAGTTTCGACTCCGACAGCCCGTAAATATGAAGCGTGCGCGTAGCAAAGAATTTTTTCGCGGGCCCGACTTTTGCCAGTATCGTGGGTATCCCTCGTTCTCTTAGCATTCGCACGAGTTCACTGGGCACCCCAGGGAAGAACAGGGCGAGTCGACCTTCCTTTTCAATCATGAATCCGGGGGCTGTTCCGTAATCATTGGGTATAGGGACCGCCGGCTCGGGAAAGAGAGCCTGTTTCGTGTTGGTAAGCGCCATTGGCCTATTCCACCGGCGAAACCTCTCTTCGATGCGCGCTAGTTGTTCTTGGTCGAGACGCAGAGGAACTCCCAGGAAAGATGCAGCCGACGCCGCTGTTTTGTCGTCTTCCGTGGGTCCGAGTCCTCCTGAGACAATCGTGACAACAGCTTTATCCATGGCCATCCGTAGCGCGTCCACGAGGGCGTCGGGGTCGTCACCCACGGAGGACATGCCTTTGATCGAAATACCTACGGATCGTAGCTCGCGTGCGATGGTCTCGCGGTTTGTGTCGGTTATGACACCGTTGATGATCTCGTTTCCTACGGTCAAAATCCACGCGTCGGGCAAGTTTTCCATATCAGTGAGCCTCGTCCCAGTTTTTGCCTATATTCGTGTCCACCACCAGTGGAACCGACAAAGAATAGACTTCTTCCATCTCTTTTTTTAGAAGCGCTTGTGCGTCCTGCGCTGCATCGTCCCGCGCTTCCAGTACAAGCTCGTCATGCACCTGGAGGATCATGCGCGCGGGCATTTTCTTGCGCCGGATTGATTCGTGCACCCGAATCATGGCAAGTTTCATCAAATCTGCCGCGCTGCCTTGCATAACCGTGTTGATCGCTACTCTACGTGCTGCTTGCTGCGCGATTTTATTAGGGTTATTTAGATCCGGGATGAACCGTTTCCTGTCCAGAATGGTTGTGACGAACCCGTCCACAGCGGCCTTCTCGGGCAGTTCTTCCATAAATTTTCTCACGCCGGAATAAGTCCGGTAGTAATCATCAAGATATTGCCTGGCCATTTTCATCCCGACGCCAATTTGTGAGGCAAGCTTGTAAGGCCCCATCCCGTACATGATTCCGAAATTGATCGCTTTGGCCTTACGTCTCATTTCGGGGGTAACTTGCGCGGGCGAACACTCGAACACACTCGCCGCGGTTATCGCATGAATATCTTCCCCTGCCGAAAATGCCTGCATGAGACGAGCGTCGCCGGAAACGTGGGCCATAATACGCAACTCTATTTGAGAATAATCTGCGCAAACGAGCGTATAGCCTGCGTCCGCGACAAAAGCCTTGCGGATCTTACGACCCTCAGAAGACCGTATCGGTATATTCTGGAGGTTAGGGTCCGAGGAAGACAGCCGGCCGGTAGCTGCAACAGCCTGATTATACGAGGTATGTATCCGGTTGGTGATGGGATCGGCCAGTGTTATCAGGGAATCCACGTAAGTGGATTTGAGTTTGAAAATGGACCTGTATTCCAAGATCCTCCTGGGCATGTCGTGAGTCAGGGCCAACTCTTCAAGCACATCAACCGCCGTGGAAGGGCCGCTTTTTGTTTTCTTCGCTGGTTTGAGTCCAAGTTTCGTGAACAATATCTCGCCGAGCTGCTTCGGGGAATTTATGTTGAAAGGCCCCCCTGCCATTCGATGTATTTCAGCCTCGGTCACATCCAACATGGCGCCGAATTCAGCAGAAAGCTTTTCCAAGTACGGGACGTCGATACGGACCCCAGCCAGCTCCATGTCTGCCAACACCGAGATCAGCGGCAACTCCACTTTCTTGTACAGATTTCCCAAGCCTTCCGCTTCGATTCTGGGCATAACTATGGACGCCACACGGAAGGCGACCTCAGCGTCTTCACATGCGTAGTCCACAGCTCTGGAGATATCCACTCCACTGAAGACTATCTGGGATTTGCCCGTACCGATGAGTTCTTTGATAGGGATCGTTCGGTGCTCCAGGAAAATCTCCGCAAGATCGTCCAACGAGTGCCCGCGACGCGTGGGATCCAGGAGATAGGAAGCCAGCATGGTGTCGCATGTAATGCCTTGTAATTCGACGCCTTCTTTCTTGAAAACAATTACGTCATATTTAATATTCTGGCCGATTTTGCCAAAGCTTTCATCCTCCAAAATCGGCCGGAGCGTTTCAAGGACCTCTTTTTTGGGAAGCTGCATTCCCTGAGTATGGCCTACAGGTATGTAGCAGGCTTTTCCCTCTTCTGCGCACAAGGATATTCCCACGAGTTTCGCCTGTACAGGTTGCTCCGAAGTGGTTTCAACATCCACCGAAACAACGCCCACCTCTTTGATCCTCTCAACCCACTTTTTCAAATCAGCCATGCTGTTGTTCACTACGCAATACCCGGTAAAATCGAGGGTCTTGCGGGCCGGTAACTCGCCTATCAGGCGCTTGAATTCCAATTCCTTGAAAATATCCCTCAGCTTCTCGGAATCTTGCTCCACAACACCTAAATCTTCGAGCGTCTTGTCAAGAGGGACGCGGTCATCGAGCAGCGCAAGCTCGCGGCTAAGAAAGGCTTTGTCTTTGTTTTCCGCGAGCTTCGTTCGCACCTTCTCCTGCGGGATTTGCTCAAGGTTTGAATATACCTCTTCCAGTGAACCGAAATCCTGAATCAGCGATGAGGCCGTTTTCGGGCCAACACCCGGCACACCGGGAATGTTGTCGGATGAATCGCCCACCAGCGCCATTAAGTCGAGGAGTTGAGCTGGGGGGACCCCGAATTTCTTCTCGACCGCAGCGGAATCGTAGGTCGCATCGCGCTGGGGGTCCCACATGACCACTGAGTCTTCGACGAGTTGCATGAGGTCCTTATCAGCGGAGACGATCGTTACTTTCCAGTTCTTTTCGCGAGCCTCCCGCGTCAGTGTTGCAATAATGTCGTCAGCCTCGAACCCTTCAACGGACAGCGACGGCAATCGGTAAGCGTCCACGATGGACTGTATCCACGGGATCTGGACTCTTAGGTCATCGGACATGGCAGGGCGATGGGCTTTATACTCGGTGTACTTGTAGTGACGAAAAGTCTTCCCTCTTGCGTCGAAAACTACGGCGATCCATTTGGGGTTCATGTCTTTCAGGGTTTTCACGATCATGTTGGTAAAGCCGAATACTGCCCCGGTCGGAAAACCCTTGGAATTGGACAGGCCGCCCATCGCGTGATAAGCCCTGTGAATGTAGGAACTACCGTCTATCAAATAAATTTCTTCTTGTTTTCTTGACATGCTCGTCTTTCGCTATTCCGGGCCGACAGATATTTAAGAGGCCCGCGATAACTTACTATCAGTAAGCATTCACTTACGCCTGGCAAGTAGGAACTGTGAGCCCCGAAGGGGCGTACCAAAAATAGCCACGGGTGTAAACCCGTGGAACTGAATCACTGCCATAAACCTGAATCCCCGCCCTGAAGGGGTCGACCCAAGACTTGACCGTTTCGAGCGGGATGAGGAAGGCCCCTCCAGGGTTGTTTGATCTGGTGGTCGCATCCTTTCCCGTGGGTTGTCACCCACGGCTACTGTTGGGTTGCCTCTCCGGGGCGCGGGAGACTTTACCGCAAACAACTGAATGGATACACCTATCAAACATTTTTCCATGATCGGATAGTAATTTTAATGATCATGATAAAGACTTATTTTTACGACGATTCGTTCCAGCCCCTCAAGGATTGACATGAATAGAGGGTGCTTTCCCAAAATCTGCCCATGGCCCAGCAAAATGAGCTTCGAGCGTGCCCGACTGAGAGAGACATTCAGCCGTTTTCTATCAGCCAGGAATGAGGTCACGCCGTCAGAGCGGGCTAAGGATACTATTATCACTTCTCTTTCCCCGCCTTGGAATCGGTCCACCGTGTCGACGGACAATTGCGGCCGTTTTTGCCCATTTTCCGATAACCGTGAACGAATGAGGGCTTGCTGAGCGCGGTAGGGTGTGATGATCCCCACTTCGTGCGAGGGCACGCCAAGGGCGAGAAGAGCCTCAACTATTTTGCGCGCCACTTCAGCTTCCTCGACGCGGGCTTTTCCGCTGTCCGCCCCCGGCACGTCGACAAACACCACCGGCAGATCAGGGTCGACTATCTTGCTGATTTGATCGTTATTTGTAGCTTTGATCTTGATATTAAGACGCCGGCCAGCGACATCAGGGGACGGGACCAGCGCGCCGTCATAAAAGATCTGAGAGGGGATCTCTTGAATTTCACGATTCATGCGGTACTGCGTCTTGAGGCGAGAGATCCTCGATTCCGGGGCAGTTCGGAAGAGCCTCTCGAACAGGGACACTTCCAGTCCGCTATTATCTTCGGAAGAAGACTGGGTGTGCCTTGCCCTTACGACGGGCGGCAGTTGAAAATGATCGCCGCCCAAAACAAACTTGGGCGCAAGGGAAAGGGGGGCCAATGTAGCCGGTTCGTCCAACTGGCCCGCTTCGTCAACAACCACGCGATCAAATCTCTGCCGAATGAAAAAGGGATGGGCCGCGGTTTGATAGGCTGTAGCCCCTATGAGCGTCTTCTGAGCTATCCTCTTGGAAAAATCCTGAAATTTGGGATGAGCCTTGCAAAAATCTTCCAGCAGGGCAGGGGGATTCCCAATTCCTTTCAGTGCTTCAAGAAATTCCCCTGAGGCGCTGGAGTGCCCTCCAAGGCGCAGGAAGTCTTTCACGCCTAAATTCATCAGGGCAATAAGCAGTCGGTCGAGAGCCACATTTGTCGGGCAAGTCACCAGTATCCGTTCGCCGCTGTCGAGACATATGCGAATCAGTCTTGCCAGGGCCCTGGTCTTTCCTGTCCCGGGCGGTCCGTGTATCAGGTGATAGACCGGGCTGTCCAAGGCGGAGCGCACTGCCGCCTCTTGATCTTCGTTCAGTTCGTTGCGCAATCCCTCAGAGAAACAAAGATCATCCACTGGGGGAGCGCTTCCGACTTTGTTGTCGGAGTCAATCGCCGGGTCCGCGCCTGCCTCGGTTTCCCCCTGAACAACTACCTTGACGACATGGGGATTTGCATTTGCAAAAAATCCAAAGAGCCCTTGGCGCTCAACCTCGCGAGCCCGGGAAAAAGGGGCCTTATCGAGAAACCATCCCTGAGGCTCAAGCTGCGAAGCAGTGCCGGAAGCCTCAACCCCGGAAGACCTGCTGACGGGGATCCTGATGCTGACAAGAATTCGGCCCGGTTGCGAAGTCTGTACGCGGGCCCTAAAGGTCGGTTCCGCGCACGGATTGCCTCGGTGAAGGATGATTTCCTCGCCGGGGCTAACTTCGGCATTAGATTCGTCAACTTCCAATTCCGCGTGGATTTGTCCCTTGAGCATACTGTGCGGCTGCCGGGGCGCTTCATTTCCAACCTGATTCATACCACGTGTGAGATCTTCGCCGGAGCTGTCGGCATTTTCTTGTAACGTCAGGTTCTTGATCCTCAGAGTAACGCCTTCATCAAGACGATCCTTAAGCGTTTCCTGGTCCAGGATGCGAGCGAAATCTTCATCCGCGGACCAAGTGTCTATCGACAGGAGCTTGAACCAGTAATTGTAGTAATCCCGCTCCTGATTGTTCCGAAAAAGACCTGGTCCCGCCTCCGGATCGCAAAACAACCTGCGGCAAGCCGATCTCGAAAAGCATCTGTCGTTTCGCGTACACTCGTGCTCGGACAAGGCGCCAGTGTCTTGCGTATAGGCATGTTTCAAGAAGACCGCGCGATTGCGGCCCATCAGAATATTGGACTTCGATTGTGAATTACGGCTGTCAAGCTTGATGGCCCTGCCCGTGGAGGAGTAGAACACGAATCCGTCGACGTGAGCGTTAGGCTTTTCATCAGCAAATAATAACGAGTACGCATAAAGCTGAAGCATGTGCGCGTCAACGGGGACTTTGCCTGATTTCAACTCCAGAATCGTCAAGCGATCCTCTCCATCATAGAAAAGAGCGTCTGCCCGACCTTTCAGTCCTAACCGGCTGGACATGCGATCCACTTCCACCTGAGGGGAAGCAAAAATCTCCCAGTTCTTTTCCAGCCACCAGCCGAGGTTTTCGAAATGATTCCTGGCCTCATCTTCCAGTGCCCTCTCGTCAGTCACGACTCGCGACCCCGGAAGAGCGCTCATAAACGCGGGCAGGGCGCTACGAAACGCGGTCTCGAACGCGCGATTCCAGGCTTCGGCGCCATTCTCCACGAGATGTTCAAACAACGTGTGGATGAGCTTGCCCTTGGCCATCCATATGGGCTCATCCGGCCCGACACGGTATCTCACATCCGCTATGCGAAGGCAGGAGGCGGCCTCCACAGCCTCGGTCACGCTGACAAGATGATATGGCTCCAGCAGTAGTTCGGTCTTTGCCGCGGCGGCGTAGATAACGCTGCCATCATCAAGCCGATTGTTGAGTTCGAGATCGATTGCGGCAATACGCGCTCCTTCCCAGCAGAGAAGTGGAAATTCGTACAGGTCGTCGCCCGTAAAGATTGGAAAAATGATAAATATCCGGTCATTATCCGTATCTCCCGCCAACTCCAGCCCGCGAAATAGATAGCCCCCCTTTGCAGCGGCTCTCGGTTCCGAAGCGATGCGGACTACTCGACCTTCAAGCAAATTTGATGTTGATTCGGCTGGCATCGGCGGCAATCTAACATAGGTCGCAGGCGCCTACAACGAAAGGAGGCCAACCTCCTAGAAGGCGTAGGAAAAGAGGCAAGATCAAGAGTTCATAATATCGTCTACTAAAGCTTTCACCTTCGCTCTAGATTCAATCAGGTCTTTGTTTTCCAGCTCCAAAGTTAGAGTTCGGTGGTAACCCTTCTTTAGAAGAATCTTCAGGATTTCCTTAAAATCGACAATCCCCTCTCCTATGGGCAGGTGAAGATCGTCCTTCACTCCATGTCCACCTCGATTATCATGAAAATGCACATGCTTAATGGAACCCATCAATTTGTCCATGATGCCGAAGGAGGTATTGGTTTGGGTCAATAGTTGGCCGTGCCCCACATCCAGGGTTATGCCAAGGTCAGGTATCAATTCCAGGACACAGGCAAAATCGTCGGCAGTTTCCGAGAGGTTCTCAAGGCTTGTGAAAACACCATTGTCGCGACCGTAATGGAACAGATCCAGCAAGGCGATCTTCTTCTCCTTGATGACTTCCGCTTTCACAAATCGAGGGTCCATCCATAGGTGCATGGTTAGGAAATTTATTTCCATCATCCGCGCCACATCGACTGTGTCCCGTAAAGCCGGGTAATATTTGTTCCAAAGATTGTTGATATCATTAGGCGGACCTTCAAACGGCCCGTGGGCTATAAGCAGGAAGTCCGGCCGACCATTATTTCTTGTCCCGGAATGCCTCCAATAATCACGTGCTTTGGCGCTTCGAATTACAACTTCCCCCAATTCGAAGCCCGCGCTTCGGAGAAAATCTATATCTTCCTGGGATCTTACATGTCCACCATAGAGCATGTGTCCCTCCGGTCCAGTTATCCCAACGTGGTAAGCTTATATCCAAATTGCTTCTGACCACAATTAACTTCGGAATACGGAGGGATTTGTGACGAGAAAATCGGAATAATGTTCACCGCAGAGATCCCCGGATCAGTGTCCGGGGCAGGCTCCGAGGGCGCGGAGAGGAAAAGAGGCACAGAATGCGGGGAAACCCGCCTTTTATTAATAACATTTGATTTCTTTTCTTCCGAAGAAGAAATGTTTTGGGGAACTCTCTAAGCTACAAGTTTTATGATCGAAATAGTAACAGTTTGCGGAACAAAGCAACGGTGTCCCCCTCAAGTTTCCCGCAAGGGACACCTCATCTCGGTCAATCTGCGCCTTACGGAATGCCACGGGTGGCCCTCCCGTCGCGGAATATCTACACAGCCTTGGTGCACCGCTAGCCGTATGAAAGTTCTTGCCGGAGGGGCCGGGAACCGGCTTCTTTCAAGAAGCGGGTTCCCGGTGGCTTTCTCAGCGCCCCTGCCGTACCTCTACGGTTTTATCTCCTGATCGGTCAGGTAACAGGCAGGGTCAGGCGCCCAGACATCTCCATAGAGCGCTTCGGCTCGAACACGGAAGTTACCGCCGCAGATGTCAAGCCACCTGCATTGCGAGCAGCGACCATTTACGTGTTTCCTCTTTTCCTTCAGCTTCATCAGGAACTCGTCGGATGGATCGGTCCAGATTTCGCTAAATCGGCGATCTCGCACATTGCCAAATCTGTGATGTCGCCAAAACTGGTCCGCGTGAACAGCGCCATCCCACGAAACGCATCCGATGCCGCGGCCTGAGTTATTGCCCTCATTCATCTGTAAGAGCTTAAGGACTTCCTCAGCCCTGGCAGGGTCTTCGCTGGCCAGTCGAAGATATAGATACGGGCCGTCCGCATGATTGTCCACCGTGAGAACTTCCACTGGCAGCCCTTTGTCGTGCAGCAGTTTTGTCCGGTCCATAATAAGATCAACAACATCTCTGGTCTGGCTATGATCGAGGTCTTCGTTTACCAGGTCGGTTCCTCTACCCGCATAGACCAAGTGGTAGAAACAGATTCGCGGGATATTGCGTTCCTCCACCAGATCGAAAATGCCGGGAATATCCTTGTAATTCCTCCGGTTAACGGTGAAACGCAGCCCGACTTTCAGGCCGACTTCCTGGCAATTCTTTATGGCTGTCATCACCCGCGCGAATGTCCCGGCGAACCCGCGGAACGCGTCATGAACGCTTTCGAGGCCGTCCAGGCTTATGCCCACGTACGAGAGACCGATATCTTTTAGCTTTGCAGCCATTCCGCTCGTTATCAGGGTCCCGTTCGTGGAAAGTACGGCTCGCATGTTCCTGCTCACAGCGTGCCTGATCAAATCAAGAATGTCGCGACGGATGAGAGGCTCGCCCCCGGAAAAGAGGACCACCGGCGAGCCGAATTCAGCGAGATCGTCAATGAGCGCAGTCCCTCCCTCAAAAGAAAGCTCATTCGGATAATTGCGATCTTCCGACTGCGAGTAGCAATGGACACATTTCAAGTTGCAGCGTCGGGTTACATTCCAGACCACCACAGGTTTCTTATCGGAGGAGAACTGCAAGAGATGTGAAGGTAACGACTTGGAATGACGGCCGTATCGTAACGGGTCCGAAGCTTCCACTGCGCCGCAATACAATTTGGAAATTCCGATCATAAATAGACCCCGAAAAGAGATTGTTGGTAACAGAATAACCGTCATTAAGCAGAGTTGCAATGGCTGGCATCTTAGGAAATGTGACTTCCGTGCGAAGGGGCGGGGAGACAGCCATTTCACTCCTGCCGTCGGCGCCCAGGGCAGGGTAGGGGCGACTGGCGAGGTACCCTTATTTGATTTTCTGTTTTCGCTCTGAAAAGAAATCATTAATGATCTTGGCGTGGTCAAAGGCAATAGGCGAAGGAAGTCGGTCTCTGGAAAACAGGCCGATATCAGCCGCGTCATCCGAAGCCTTCGGTTTGCCGTGGGCTCTAGCTGTAAATACCACTGTAAGAGTATGATGCCGCGGGTCTCTTTCCGGATCTGAGTAAACGCCGAACAATTTAAGGTTTACGATATCCAGTGATGTCTCTTCAAGCGCTTCTCGCTTCGCCGCTGCTTCCGCGGTCTCTCCGTAGTCTATGAAGCCGCCGGGAAGCGCCCATCCCTCGGGGGGATTTTTTCTTTTTATCAGCACAATTGCATTATCGATCATTATGATTATGTCTGTAGTAGGAATCGGGTTTCGGTAAAGGGTTACAACGCCCCCACAATGCGGGCACGAAATGCTCGTTTTCATGAACTTTCTCCCTGCTTCTGTCGATCGTTATAAGTTTAGCAACAATACCAAATAAGAGCGAACAACAGATCGGGGAAATGATTTACTCTCCTTTGGTGGAGGGGCGGGCGCAGCGACGTGGGTCGCAATCGCGAGTTTGCCCAAAGCCGCTCTTCGACGTGCTGGAGATTTTGCATCAACGGGACACCGTTTTGATTTCTGGGCACAGGGGGCTTGACAAGAGCGTCAATTATTGGCACTCATTAATCATGAGTGCTAACAAGCGCGGGCACAACAATTATCTTTAAACAAAACAACAGGCAGGAGGTACAAACATGAAATTTCGTCCTCTGTACGATCGTATCCTCGTGGAGAGGGTAGAACTGGAGGAGACCACCAAAGGCGGGATAATCCTCCCGGACACAGCGAAAGAAAAGCCCCAGCAGGGCAAGGTCATCGCCGTGGGTCAGGGAAAAAAGACCGAAGACGGGAAAATTATCCCCTTGGAGGTTAAGGCAGGAACAATGATCCTTTTCGGGAAATATTCAGGGTCAGAAGTCAAGGTCGAAGGGGTCGAGTATCTCATCATGAGAGAGGATGATGTCCTCGGCATCGTGGAAACATGACCTCGGTGAGATTATTCCCTTTTTAGAAGAAACAAGAATTAAAATAGGCTTTCAAGGAGGAAACAAATAAATGGCCCCAAAACTCATTATGTTCGAACAACCGGCAAGAGATAAGATCCTCAAGGGCGTCAACATCATGGCCGACGCTGTGAAATCCACCCTGGGACCCAAAGGCCGCAACGCCATTCTCGAAAAGTCATGGGGGTCTCCCACAGTGACTAAAGATGGCGTAACCGTGGCAAAGGAAATCGAACTGGAAGACAGATTCGAGAACCTTGGCGCACAGATGCTCAAAGAAGTCGCGTCCAAGACTTCCGATGTGGCGGGTGACGGCACCACGACAGCGACGGTGTTGGCCCAGGCAATATTCCGCGAAGGCGTCAAAATGGTTGCAGCCGGCGCGTCGCCTATGGATTTGAAGCGGGGAGTCGATGCCGCCGTAGAAGCCGTAGTCAAGAAGCTCAAAGAGCTCTCCAAACCGACCAAGGACAAGAAAGAGATCGCACAGGTAGGCACGATTTCAGCGAATAATGACTCGACCATCGGCAATATCATTGCAGAAGCCATGGAAAAAGTGGGCAAAGAAGGGGTCATCACGGTTGAAGAAGCTAAGTCCATGGAGACTACGCTCGAAGTGGTCGAAGGCATGCAGTTTGATCGTGGTTATCTTTCCCCTTATTTTGTGACCGATGCCGAGCGTATGGAAGTAGGGCTCGAGGAACCGTATATCCTGATTCATGAGAAAAAGATCTCCAACATGAGGGACATGCTTCCGCTGCTGGAGAATGTGGCTAAAATGGGACGACCTCTCCTGATTGTTGCGGAGGATGTCGAAGGTGAGGCGCTGGCTACGCTGGTGGTAAACAACCTGCGACGCACCCTGTCCGCGTGCGCAGTGAAGGCCCCCGGTTTTGGAGACCGCAGGAAAGCTATGCTCGAAGACATAGCTATTCTCACGGGTGGTCAGGTGATTTCTGAAGATCTGGGTCTTAAGTTGGAGAATGTGACGCTCAACGATCTCGGGCACTGCAAGAGGGTAACTGTGGACAAAGACAATACCACGATAGTCGATGGCGCGGGCGCTAAGGACAAGATCGAAGGACGAGTACGGCAGATTCGAACCCAGATCGATGACACGACTTCCGATTATGATCGCGAGAAGCTGCAAGAGCGACTTGCCAAGCTGGTGGGTGGAGTCGCCGTTATCAATGTGGGCGCTGCCACCGAAACTGAGATGAAAGAAAAAAAGGCGCGCGTCGAGGACGCTCTGAACGCAACCCGCGCCGCAGTCGAGGAAGGGATTGTCCCCGGCGGTGGAGTAGCATATCTGCGATGTCTGGGAGCTGTGGAAGCCCTGAAACTGGAAGGCGACCAAGCTTTCGGTCGTAAGATAGTGTTGAGAGCGCTGGAAGAGCCGCTACGGCAGATCGCGAACAACGCGGGTCAGGACGGTTCGATTGTAGCTGACAAAGTAAAGAACAAAGAGGGCTCGTTCGGGTTCAACGCTTCCACCGAGGTGTATGAGGACCTCATGGAGAGCGGAATCATCGACCCGACCAAGGTGACCAGGCTGGCCCTGGCCAATGCCGCATCTGTTGCCAGCCTTATGCTGACGACAGAGGTTATGATCGCGGAGAAGCCGAAAGATAAAGAGCCGCCAATGCCTGGTGGAGGGATGCCGCCCGGCGGGATGTACTAAAAGCTTAAGAGATTTTTAAAAAGCGGCTGGGGAGGCCTTTTTTGCAAAAAGGGCCTCCCCAGGCCCCTCCCCAAAAACTCTTCATCGTTGGTAGCGACCGGCCTCCGTGCCGGTCGATCATGTTTCGCACCGGCAGGGATTACCGAACCTAGGCGGGTGACCTCCAATCGCCCCTACAGCCTGTTATACTCTACATACCACGGCCCGATCAATATTTACGCCGCCAGCCTCCCGGTACAAGTTTCCGGCAGAGCCTGAGAACAAGAGATACATGTGGGCAGAGCCCTATCTCTTTTCCTTATACTTAATCAGTGGACCGAAGAACAGCGTCTCGCAGTAGTGACACCTGAGGGTAAGCGGGTCCTTGTCAACCACTAAGAACTTCCCAGGGACTTCCTCGTGATTGGTGATGCAGAACCTATCCGGGCATACCACTATGTCGCCAACCTGGCTCGGTGTCTCGACTTTGTGTTTTTCTATCACTTCTTCTCTGTCAATTCTTGAAATAGTCGCAAATGGGGCAATCAGTGCGACAACATTGAGCATATCCCGAGTTAGGCTGAGGTTTTCGACCTTTATAATATCCTTCCTGGTCATGCTGGGCGATTCGAAGTTAATGCCTATTGCAATTATGTCGCCAGTTTCTCGTGCGAGCGCATTGAGACCCAACACCTGAGCTATCAAGAAAGCCTTGCCCGCAGGGATATGGTCTATGACTATCCCTTTCTGAATTTTGGCTATAGTAATCGGTCTTTTCTTCATCGCACTGCTCCCAGAATAAGCGCAAGAAGCGTTTCGCGGACAAAAAGCCCGTTTCGAGCCTGCTGAAAATAGTAAGCATGAGGAGTATGGTCAACATCCGGCGCTATTTCCGTAACGCGGGGCAGGGGGTGCATGACTTTCATATTGGGCTTGGCCGATTTCAACATATTGGCCTCGAGTCGATAAATGCTTCTCAATTTTTCAGCCAGGGCAGTGCCGCCTTCCAGTCTCTCGGTCTGGATCCTTGTCATGTACAGGACGTCCACTTCCGATATGTAATCTTCAATACGGCTGCCTTCTTCACAAGCGGTTCCCTGGCTGGAGGAGGCATTTTGGCACTCTTCCACCAGAGTTCTTGGCATAATCAGCTCGCGGGGCGAGATAAAGATCAACTTGCAATTCTTATATTTGAGCAGGGCCTCAGTCAAAGAGTGCACAGTACGGCCGTACGCCAGGTCCCCGACCATAGCTATGGTGATTCCGTCGAGTTTTCCTTGAGTTTCTTTGATAGAATACAGATCCAGAAGTGTCTGCGTGGGATGCTGATTCGGACCGTCACCTGCATTGATCACAGGAATCTCGGCAGCTTCAGCCGCTAGTCTGGCAGCGCCTTTTAACGGATGGCGAATCACGATAACGTCAAACCCGTACCCGTCATGCATCTTCACCGTATCCCAAAGCGATTCCTGTTTGACAGCGGATGTGATGTTGGCGTCATAAAAACCACCAACTTCGCCACCCAGATTGCGCATCGCGACCTCAAAAGAGGTGCGCGTACGCGTGGACGGTTCAAAAAAGAGCATCGCTGACACTCTATTCCTGCAGAGATCCTGCTTGCCCGGTTGATCGCGTACGGTCGCCACTTTTAGCAGGATCTGATCTATTTCCTCTCGAGTCAGATCGTTCATTGAAATCAGGTCTCGGCCTTGAAAGCTCATGTTTCACGACTCCGATTCAAACGGATATTGTTTACCGCGGACGACTGTGTTGGTAACTGTCGCGGGAAGAGGAATCGAATCGAATGGCGACCAGCGACAAAGTGTTTCCAACGGACCGCGACCGACGATTACATTGTCTTGAGCCAATGTGCTGCCACGCAGGTCCAATAAGGTGAAAGACGCAACGGTCCCAGGTTCGATGATCCCGTGCGGTCGATCCAAATTATGGCTGAGCAGGCGGGCAGGGGCCGCTGACAGAACGCGAGCCACGTCAGAAGGCGCAAATCCACCTTCATTGATAAGCCACCCCGCAAACGCGCCCAATGTGTCCAAATGTGGCATTCCGGGGGCCCCGCGCCTCTTATCGTCCGGAGTGTGGGGCGCATGATCCGACGCAAGTAGATCTATCGCCCCTTGTTTCAAGGCATCAAGCAGGAATTTGCGGTCCGCCTCGGACCTGAGGGGCGGGTTGGATTCCAGAAATTCAGACTTGGCGATCTTGGCCGGAATTGCCGAGAGAATTTGGCCTTCTTCCACACTGAAGAAAAGGTGGTGCGGGGTGACTTCGCAGGTCACTTTGTCGGTAGAGGCGCGATTATATTCCTGAATCATCACCACTGTTTTTTCTGTAGATACATGGCAGATGTGGCTATGTAGACCGAACTTGGCCGTGAGTTCAAGGATTTTCTCGACCGCGGATATTTCCGTCTCCGGAGGGCGAGTTTTCCATCGAGGGCCATTACTCGCTGATTTTTTCAGTATTTCCGGGTTCTCGGCATGGAAGAAGACGCGGTGGCCGCGATAGCGGCTCAGGGTTGCTTCCAGATCGCTCCATCGGGTGAATGAAACAGAAGATGGCTCGGCATCCAAGTAGACCTTATAGGGAATGTCCGCCCAGGGCGCCGACGACTCGGTTATGGCTCCGAACAGAACAACCGGGCAGGCTGATGAAGCGGAGATGGCAATTTTGCGAGCGTAGGATTGTTCGTTATCTGGCGGAACGGGATCATTCGGCATTGCTGCAAAAAGTGTGACTCCGCCGTTTATCGCCGCGCGGCCCGCTGTTACGAAAATCTCTTTCTTGCATATGGCCGACCATTTTTCGAGCGCCTGTATATCCGACTCCTTTGGGCGGGGATATTCTCTGGCGTGAACGTGCGAGTCGATAAAACCGGGGAAGATAAGCGGACCGTCTTCTTTGGCGGGAAGCTCTGAAATCGAAACAATGCATCCGGAAACGGGATCAATAACAATCTGCGCATGAACAATGTCGTGCGAAAAAACAACTCGACCGCTGATGAATGTCAATTCCATAATGAGCCGGCTACCTGAAATTAGGGAAAGATCCATGCAAGCCAATCAGGCCGCATTGGTCATTCTAATAACTGATAAATTTGCCGCAGCCAAATATAGAGT
>Ga0172371_10000696_pt1 | contig 52920 bp, 57 predicted proteins | sample Lak12m_FD_114543 | JGI IMG/M metagenome (GOLD analysis project Ga0172371, IMG submission 114543) | Freshwater microbial communities from Kabuno Bay, South-Kivu, Congo - kab_022012_12m | ecosystem: Environmental > Aquatic > Freshwater > Lake | place: Democratic Republic of the Congo: South-Kivu... | reverse complement strand
ATAATTTAATTAATTATAATAGCATAGAGGAAAACAAGAAGCAATAGGTTTTCAGAGTGAAAAACCTATACCGGACAAGAAGATAGGAGTTTTAGGAGGCTAAGATTTATTACAGGAATTTTTTGAAATTACAGAATCAATATCCGATAACTTTTCCACCACCATATCGGCTTTTTTAAGATATGCCGCTGGCAAGCTGGTGGTGACAGCAATACAAAACATTCCGGCTCTCTTAGCAGATTCAATGCCAAGAGGAGCGTTTTCAACAACTAAGCACTGGCTAGGTGCCAAGGAGAGTAGTCGGCTAGCTTTAAGATAAGGTTCGGGGTGAGGCTTACCTCTTTTCACCTGGTTTCCGGCAACTATTACCTCAAACATAGAAAGTATTTTTGAGGGTAGTATTTTATTAACTTCCTGAATAGGAGTTCCGGTAACTAGGCCTAAAAGATATCCTTCCGCCTTAAAACAGTTAAGGGACTCCTGCGCGCCTTTAAATATAGAGCGGCAAAAATATTTCTTAAATATCTTCTGACGCTTAATAAATATCTCTTTCATAATCCCGGGAGAAAGCTTAATCCCAGAATCCTTAAAAAGATCTTTGAGCGTCTTATCCCAACGCTCACCCTCTTTTGAATATACATCAAAACAGCTTACCCTTATTCCGTAAGGCCTCAAAGCTTCATACCAGGCTAGAAAATGATAAGGCATAGAGTCAACTAACACCCCGTCCATATCAAAAATTATTGCTTTTGGCTTAATCTTTAGTTTAGTCATTTTTAGAAAACTTAATCCGAAGACATAAAGGAGAGATTTCTTTCAATAAAATCAATGAGCTTCTGCTGCATCTGCGTAGAAATATTGACAAACTCTACGCCTAAACCGGGATATGCATGCGGTTGGACCTGTTTATCGGGAATCCAAACCACTTTTGCCTCTAGTTCAATCTCTTCATTCTTAGGAGGAAGCTTCATCTTCATCAAAACTTCATCTCCGAGCTTAAACTGGTCACAACCAAATATGAATGCACCCACAGCGCTTAAATTTAAAACGTCGAGCTTTAAACAACGAGGGGTATTAGCGAACTTACTCTTTAATTCAACCTTAATATCAATAGGCAAGCGCTTAAACCTCCTGCGCAGCTGCATCTTCTTGATATCTTCGATAATTTTATCTTCGCCAAAACTCTTCAAAGCCATATCCTCATCTATATAAATATCCACAACCCGATCTAATCCGGCAATACAAAAAATATTCTTAATGTGAGTTGGTACGCTGCAAAATTTAATTCTTCCGTGAATATTCATTACTTCTTTATAAGCAATAACAATTACCGATATACCCATATAATCAATGAAATCCACCTCTTCCATGTTACAAAGAATATCGGTATAGCCATCCCGGATACACTGCCCGACTGCTTCTACAAAATTAGCAGAGTCCACATCTATGCGGCCGATCAAATCCATAATAATGATATTATTTTTCTGCCTAGCTCTTATTTCCATCTTTAAGTTCTATCTTAACTTCAGGTTTTGCCTCTAAAGTATTGTGTACCGGACAATTCTTAATAAACTCAAAGAGAGCTTTCTCCCTGCGCTCATCGAGTTCAAATCCTTTTAAATCAATAGTAACTTTAATCTCTTTGAATAAAAACGGAGATTCTTTAGTAAATTCTGCCTCCGCGGAGACTTCAAAATCTTCGAGACCAAGTTTTGAACCTGCGGAATATTTAGAGATATAAACTCCAATACAGCTAGCCAAACTTGCTAAAAGCGCATCCGGAGGACTAATGCCATCCTTACCTTTAGCATCTATAGCAAATTCATACCCGCCAGATTTAACAGAAAATGTTAGATCTTTTTTATGTCTAAGCTCAACCTTGTACACTTTTAGCCCCTCTTTGCATACAGTAATACTACCATAAAGAGATCACTTCGTAAACTTATTATAAACTAGAGCCAACCACATAGAGCCAAAGCGCTAATAGTCTTAGCATCCACTATTTTACCTGACTTGAAAAACTTTCTTACCTTAGCTTTATTCATTATTAATGGCTGGATAAATTCATCATGTTCATGACTGCAGGCTTTTTTTATTAAATCCTGTGCTTTAAAGATATAAATCACTTCGGTAGAGTAGCCCGGAACAGGATAAATTTTCCCCAATAGACTAAATCGCTTAGCCGAATACCCTGTCTCCTCGACAATCTCCCTCTTTGCGCAAGATAAAAAAGTTTCACCTTCTGAACATGTCCCTGCAGGAAGCTCATAAAGGAAACTCTTAACTACAGGCCGAAATTGCTTTAAAATAATTATTTTATCTTTATCTAAAAATGGAACAATAAGCGCAGCTCCCGGATGCCGGACAATCTCCAGGCTAACCTTGTGATTATTAGGGAGGCGAGCTGACTTTGCGTACAATCTCAAAAGTTTTCCTTTAAATATTAGTTTCGTCATAATATAAGTAAACAGGGGACACCCTTGCTAAATAGATGACTATTGTACGCAAGAGTGTCCCCTGTTATAAGAGTATCCCCTGTCAAATAACAGATTTTATCTCCTTTATATTTCTAAGCGTCGCTCCCTGATTTCTAGCGATTATCTCTTTTGCATTTTTAGTTAATTTCTCTATAAGCTGAGCATCTTTTAATAAACTAACCAACGCAGAGTTTAGCTCCTGCTGATTATGCACCATTATTGCAGCTTCTTTCTCTAAAAACATGCGCACTATATCACGGAAATTGTACATATACATCCCGAATATAACCGGCTTCCCCACACTTGCCGGCTCCAAGATATTCTGTCCTCCCCGCTTAATTAGACTTCCTCCGACAAAAACAATATCGCAAGATGCATAGCAAGAAACTAATTCACCAACAGTATCGAGGATAAATACCGGTTTTTCCGGAAACAAAGATTGCTGAGAAGTAAGCTCTGAAGTTCTTGCAGCTGCTAAACCCAAACGCGCTACTAAATCCGCAACTTCTTTAGCTCGCTCCGGATGACGCGGAGCAAGTAAAAGCCGAATCCCCGGGAATTCAAGTAAAAGTTCTTTATAGGTATTTAAAACCAGAGCTTCTTCCCCAGGGTGGGTAGAACCTGCAACAAATAACTTCTCATCAGCTCTTAATCCTAACCTAGCTCTATAATCTCCAACTCTCACTTGAGGCGTTTGATCAAATTTCATGTTTCCGGTTATTCTTATACGCTCACGGGCCACACCTAGGGAGATTAATCTTTGCGCATCAGATTCTGTCTGGCTGCAGAATAAGCTTACTTTTCTTAGAATATTTTGAATTATAAATTTAATAGCAGAATAGCCTCTAAATGAAGCATCTGATATTCTGGCATTAACTACCACTACCGGAATATTCTTTTTATAAAGCGAGCTGATTAAATTCGGCCAAATCTCTGTCTCTACAATAATCAGCGCCGCAGGATTTATTCTATTGATTACTCTCCTGACAATAAAACTAATATCTAATGGCAGATAAATAAGTAAATCCCCATCCTTAATCATTGACTTAGCAATTTTATTACCTGTAGAAGTAACAGTCGAAATTACCAGCTTCTTATTTGGATAAATTATGCGTAGCTGTTCAATTAAACCCCGCACTGCCATAGCTTCGCCTACACTGACCGCATGAACCCATATAGGCTGCGCCAAATCTAATTTAGCAGGTAAAATGCCTAAGCGACTTATAAGACCGCTATGTAACTTCCCCTTAAGTAGGTATACCGGGAGGTAAAATAAAGTTATAAGTAGAAAAAATAAATCATAAATAATAAACATTTTATTCTTTAACCTTCTTTTTAAGCATGCGGATGCGCCTTATCATAAACTTTCTTAATTTTTTCTGTAGATAAATGCGTATATATCTGCGTAGTAGCTAAATCGGCATGGCCGAGCAGCTCTTGAACTGTACGCAAATCTGCTCCCCGATCCAATAAATGCGTAGCAAACGAATGACGCAAGGTGTGCACAGATACGCCCCGCCTGATTCCTGAACTCTTTAAATATTTCCCTACGATATTGCGTACCCCTCTAGTAGTAATCCTAAGTCCATTTTTATTTAAAAAGATTGCGTCAGATTTTTTCTTTCTCTTATCCAGATATTTTCGTATAGTAAGAAGCGCGGCATCTCCGATAGGGACAACCCTCTCCTTCTTGCCCTTGCCCATTACCTTAACTATCCCGCTGATAAAATCAATATCAGCCTGGCTTAATGCTACAAGCTCAGAGATTCTTAAACCGCTGGAATAAAACGTCTCTAGTATCGCCCGGTCGCGCAGGCCTCTTTCATCCTTTTCATCTTTGGCAAAAGCGGATTCGATTAATTTAGTCACTTCCCCTTCGGTCATAAACAACGGCAGATGCTTTTCTAATTTAGGGCTGGAGAGCATAAGTATTGGGTTAACTTTAATCAAGCCTTCATGAGAAAGGAATCTAAAGAAACTACGCAGAGTTGAAAGATGGCGGCCAACAGAACGGTTGCCTAAAGTCTTCTCTTTTAATACCGCTAAATATTTTCTTAAAAGTAGATAATCAATCTTCTCAAAATCGAGGTCGCCGACAAACTTTCTAAAATCTTCCAGATCGATTTTATAATTTAATATGGTATGAGGGGAATAGTTCTTCTCAATCTCTAAATAGCGAATAAATTTCTCAATATATTTTTCCATAAACTATTTTCTCAGAGCGGATGATTTGCCTTGTTTCCGGACAGGGCATGTGAATTCCTTGCAGTCTAGTGTCCCTGGAAGAAAATAAGACAAAGCATACACCTAATAGCAAATAACCTAAGTATTCGAAACAGTCTCTTCCTCTTCTTTATCCTCAGGCAAAGTCTTGGAAATAAAATGACACTTGGGAAAATTTGAGCAACCGAAGAAAAATCCGCGCTTAGACCGGCGCTCAATCAATTCTCCGCCGCAACCTTCCTGCGGGCATTTAACCCCTGAAGTTATAGACTGCGAACCTTTGCAATCAGGAAAACCTGAGCAGCTTAAGAACTTTCCCCGCCTCCCCCATTTAATTACCATGGGTTTGCCGCAGAGTAAACATACTTTATCGCTGGTAATAACCTCTTTCTTTACATTAGCCTGCGCAAAATCAAGGCTAGTCTTAAAAGGCGAATAGAAATCTTCCAGAACTTTATTACGCTTCAACCTGCCTTCTTCAACTTCATCCAATTCTTCTTCCATAAGTGCCGTAAATTTTACATCAACAATCTTGGGGAAGAATTCAACGAGCAGATCACAGACCTTAAAGCCTAATTCCGTAGGGTTAAGGTAACCCTTAACCCGGCGGACATAATCGCGTAAAATCAAAGTATAAATAATCGGAGCATATGTTGAGGGTCGTCCGATACCATCTTCTTCCAATGCCTTAATTAAAGAGCTATCTGAAAAGCGGCCCGGAGGCTTGGTAAAATGTTGTGAAGGGTCGAGTTTTAATAACTTCAGAACATCTCCTTTTTCCAAAGGAGGAATCATATTTTTCTTGGCTTTCTCAGGCGCCTCTTCTTCCTCTTCATTTTCTTTTGAATAAGCAGCCATAAAGCCGGGGAAAGAAAGCGTACTTCCTGAAGCAGTGAATTGACATCTACCTGCTTGAATACTCACCGAAGTCACCGCAAAGATAGCAGGCTTCATCTGGCTAGAAACAAACCGGTTATAAATTAGTTCATATAATTTGTTTTGATCCGGCGTTAGAAAATCTTTAAGACTCTGCGGATGTCGATTAACATAAGTAGGTCGAATCGCCTCATGCGCTTCCTGAGCCAGCTTCTTTACTTTATATGTATTAGGTTCAGTCGGTAGGTAATCTTTCCCGAAACTACTGGCAATATAAGCACGTACCTCTTGGATAGCTTCCGGAGCAACCCTAGGAGAGTCAGTACGCATATATGTAATTAGGCCGACCGGATTATCCTGACCGATATCAATCCCTTCATAAAGCTGCTGAGCAACAGACATAGTCTTACTAGCATTAAATCTTAATTTATTAAACGCCTCCTGCTGCAGAGTACTAGTAATAAAAGGAGCGTCAGGATTACGCTTCTTTTCAGATTTCTTTATATCGCTGACGATAAACTGCTTATCCTTAATCTCTGCGCAAAGCGTCTGCGCCTCATTTTTATCTTTAAGCTCGGCCTTTTTTCCGTCTATCTTATCCAGTTTAGAGGTAAATTTTTTGTTCTCTTTTTCTAGTTCTGCCTCAATCTCCCAATACTCAAACGGCACAAATTTTTGAATCTCCCTTTCTTTCTCAACTATTAAACGCAAAGCAACCGACTGCACTCTTCCGGCACTCAAGCCCCGGGCAATTTTTTTCCAAAGCAAAGGACTTAAGAAATACCCAACAATTCTATCCAAAATTCTGCGGCCAACCTGCGCCTCAATCATATTTTCGTCAAAATCTCTCGGATGCTTAAACGCCTCCTTAACAGCAGCCGGAGTAATCTCATGAAAAGTAACACGTAAGATATTAGCCTTCTTTAATATGCGCTCTTTAATCTGCCAACCAATAGCTTCTCCTTCGCGATCAGGATCGGTTGCCACATAAACAACTTCTTTACCTTTGGCTTCTTTTTTAAATTGCGTCACAACTTTCTGTCTTCCGGGGATAGTTACATACTCCGGCTCAAATCCACTCTCCAAATCAAGCCCTAGTTTCTTCTGCGGCAGATCGATAATATGACCCATAGAAGAAATCACGCTGAAATCTTCACCTAAAATTTTCCCTATGGTCTTGGCTTTAGTAGGCGACTCCACAATAACCAAACTCTTTTTCTCCACCCAGCTTTTCCTTTCCTATTTATCCCAGTCTTTTTTTAGAAGAGCTGAGTTCTCACAAATTGTTTACCCGGAAGCTGCTTAATTAATCTTTTCAATTGTAATCTTAAAAGTATATCAGAAATCTCAGGGATAGCTATATTTGATTTTTCAACCAATTCATCTAAAGAAAAGGGCTGATCATTTATCAAATTATATAAACTCTCCTGCAGCTGATCGCTTAATCCGGCTTCTTTCCGGGCAACTGGAACTATTCTTTCCAAATTTGGCCCAAGAGGCAATTCCTCAATAATATCATCAATGCTAGTTACCAACTTAGCTCCTTGTTTAATTAACTCATTAGTACCAAAAGCCTCAGAAGAAGTAATTTTACCGGGGATAGCAAATACCTCACGCCCCTGCTCAAGAGCGAAATCCGTAGTAATTATAGCACCGCTATTCCTAGATGCTTCAGTAACCAAAACTCCCAGACTTAAACCGCTAATTATACGATTTCTACGGGGAAAATTCTCTTTAAGCGGTTTTGTGTCAACAGGGAACTCTGATATAACCGCACCGGATGAAGCGATAGCTTGAGATAATTCTACATTTTCCGGAGGATAAATAAAATTAAAACCACTGCCTATTACTGCTATCGTCCTACCCTTAACTTTTAAAGCTCCACGATGGGCAGAACTATCAATCCCTCGGGCCATCCCCGAAACAATAGTCAACCCTTTTAAAGCTAATTCAGCAGAAAACTTTTCAGCAAGGCTCAAGCCATAAAAAGAAGCCCGCCGGCTGCCAACGATACTTATAGAAAAATTATCTTCTACAAGAAGAGAACCTTTTACATAAAGAACTAAAGGCCTGCCCGGTATATTCAATAAATTAGCAGGATAATCCTTCGCACCTAAAACAATAATCTTTAAACCCAGCCTATTAGCGGATTCGAGCTCTTGGGTTAAATCCCGGCTCTTAAAAGAACTAAGACGGTAAGCTATCCTATCAGAAATACCGGATACTTTTTTTAATTTATCGACTGAAGACTGGAGGATATCTTGAGGTTTTTCAAAAAAATCTAATAGTTTATCTAAGCGAGCGCTGCCAACACCACCAACCATGTTTATTGCAACCAGTGCTTCTAAATTTGTCATCTATTTGCCAAGAGCGCTTTTTCACGGATAATCCTAGCTCTCGATTCTAGCTCATCTGCCTTATCAAACTTACCCATCTTACGATAAAACTTAGACATATTAGTCAAAACCTTGCCAACATTAATATGCATAGGGCCCAGGTTACTCATCATTATCTCAAGAGAATCTTCGTAGATATTTTCGGCTTCGGTAAAACGCTCCTCCTTTAAATAAAGCATCGGCAAGTTATTAAGGATATCGGCTGCATCAGGATGCCAAGGTCCGACATAAAGTTCATTTAAATCCATTAAACGTTTATATATAGGCTCATTACGCTGATTCCACAACCTATCCATTTCAGATTTCATCCGGTTAAATGCTTTTTCAACCGAAGGATCCTCTAAAGAGAAATTGCCCTTAAACACTGCCCAGACATATCTATAATATTGTTCCGCTTCAGTAAGCTTGTTTTGCGCTTCGTAAAGCTTACCCATAGCTGATAAAGGCCGGATCAAAACCGGGCTCCCCTGACCATAAGCTTCTGCCATAGACGCTAAAGAGCTCTTTAGAATCTCTTCAGATTCTTTATATTTACGCTCATCCTTATATAATGACCCTAGATGACTATTCACTAAAACAGAATTGAGATTATTCTTTCCGGAATTTTTATCCCAGATCAACTGGGCATTCTGATAAGAGCTATCAGCTTCTTTATACTTACGCATAGCCTGATAGTTTTCTCCCAAAGCATTCCAAACTCGCGCTGCATAAGGATTATCCAGACCCAGAGTCTTCTCATAGATCTCTAAAGCCCGCTTGTAAAACTTTTCCGCCTCAGAAAACTTACCTCTAATTTTATAAAGAGTAGCTAAATTAGAACACATCGCTGCGGTATTTTCATTTACACGTCCAAAATTTTTCTCAATATCATGCAAAGCCTCAGTCCCTAAATCTATAGCTTTTTCATATTGAGCATTAAAGTACGCATCAGAATAACCTTCAATATATTCTTCAATCTGCCAATTAATCTGATCTTGGGCATGAAGAGGGACGAAAAAAGATAAAAATAATACAGATAATACTGCCGCTTTAAATAAATTCATGGTTATTTCTTCCTTTTCTTTAAAGCAAGAGTCTTAGAAATTCTTGCCGCCACTTCTTTAATCGAAAGCTTTGAAGTATCTATAGTTTTATCTGCTTGGGCATAATAAGGAGAGCGCAATTTTAAAAGCAATTCGATTTTCTCTTTAGGGTTGTCCACATTAAGTAAAGGACGCTGAGTAAAACCTGCGGTTCTTTTTAATATAACTTGAGGATTAGCGCTCAAACAAATAATTTTTCCCGTATCTTTCATTACTTTTATATTTTCTTTATTGATAACAATTCCTCCGCCACAGGCAACCACAAATCTTTTTTCTTTTGCTACTTCTTTAAGGACCCTCTTCTCAACTTTCCTAAAACAAGCCTCACCGTCTTGAGCAAAGATATCCGCTATTATCTTTTTCTCCTTTAATTCAATCAATTCATCTAAATCCAGAAACTGCCATTTTATATTCTTAGCAAGTTCCCGGCCCACTGCTGATTTACCGGTACCCATAAACCCTACTATATATATATTCATATTATACCAAGGATACCTTTACCTTTTTATAGGCAAAGGTATCCTTATTTTACTCCTTATAGGCAGACAAAACTAAATCACTGAGTTTTTGTTTTAACTCCTTAGTGGTCGGATAAACTGTGTTATACCATTTCCCATCCTTACCTTGATGCCTGGGCATACTCACAAATAAACCCTTGCTGCCGTTAACCACGCTAAAGCCTTTAACCACTATCCCGGAGAAAGAAATGTCCGCAAAGGCTTTTAATTTTGATTCATTATCAATGCGGTAAACCCTGCTTACTAGAATTTCTTCATTATCCATTATCCTCACCCCCTTCTCATCATAATAGACGCCAGAAGAGGGCTTATCTAACAATAATAAATTATTCTAATAAGCGCTTTCGGTGTAAATTTCAGTACGACTTATATCTTTATACACCTGATTATAATCTAATTCTTCAATGCGCTTCTCAAAAACCTTAGTTGAGCCTGCGGGTACATTATTAATTACAATAACAGTATTAGCTATAGGTATATTCTTTATGAACAAAACAATTCTTGCCGCTACAGCGCTATAGTGCGTTGAGGAACGATTCTCAATTTCGCCCTTAACCACCAGGTCTTTAGAATCCTGAGCGCGGCTAATAGTTATATTGAAATAATTAAAACTGGCCAACTCTCTCCTTACTTTATCCTTTTTATATAATCTTTATAAGCCTTCTTTATATCCTGAATATTATCACTACCGAACTTTTCAAGAAGACAATCAGCAAAAACAAATGCGCAAGCAGCCTCTGCGACAACTGCTGCAGAATCAACCACAGACGTATCCGAACGTTCGGTCGCAGCCTTAGATATTTTTTTAGTAAGAATATGCACCGAAGCTAAAGGATTCATTAAAGTAGCTATCGGTTTCATGCAGGCGCGTAAGATTATATTCTCTCCGTTAGAAATACCTCCTTCAATACCACCGGCGTTATTAGTCTTATGAAAATAACCCCTATTCTTTGAAAAGCTAATCTCATCATGAACTTCAGAACCAAAACTAACCCCATAACCTGAACCCAAACCTATTTCAATAGCCTTAATTCCTGGTATAGACATCACTGACTGGGCAAGCTTTCCATCCAGACGCCTATCCGGCTGGACATAACTACCCAGCCCCACCGGCACACCTTTGGCTACCACTTCAAATATGCCACCTACAGTATCCTTCTTATTAATTGCCTCTTTAATCTTTTCATGGATGCCCTCTTTACCGCTCTCTCCTCCAACGGAGAGAACCTTACTGGTTAAATTTATCTTAAACTCACTAAGCAGAATTTTACATAAAGCACCGATTCCTACAGTTGCCGCCGTGCTCCTGGCTGAAGCACGCTCTAACACTTCCCTAATATCTGTAAAACCGTATTTCAATAAACCCGCTAAATCCGCATGACCGGGCCGCGGAGATAAAACCTTATGCAGCTTCTCAATGCTAGAATCCTTATTCTGAATAAGCAATGTAAGCGGACTACCTAATGTAGTATTATTTTTTAGCCCGGATAAAATTTGCGCTTTATCATTTTCAATCAGCATACGCCTGCCCCGGCCAAAACCCTGTTGCCTGCGCTTTAATTCCAGATTAATTTTAGCAACATCTATTTTAAGCCCCGCCGGCAGACCCTCTAAGATTGCCACTATTGCTTTCCCGTGTGATTCACCTGCAGTTAAAAATCTTAACATTAATCCTCCTTCAATAAAATTATCTCCAAAGACCTCGTCTATTTTCACGCGCTTCTCTGTATAATTTCAGGAATAAATCCACATACTTTACATTCGGCGGATAAGTTAGCAATGAAGCATATCCCGCTTTTACTATCTCGGCGTTTACAAATGTCCCATCCTTAAGATAGACATAGGCCAATAATCTTTTATACCGATCATACCTTTCAACATCAAATTCCAAACTTACCCGTTTACCTTCTACTAATTGCTTAGTAAAAACATAAGACGCTCGCCCCATCTTCTGAATTGCGCCTTTTTCCTGTTTAGAACGTTGAGCATCCCGCTGCAATTTACTAGACTCGTGCATCTCCGGAGTATCAATACCGATTAAACGCACCCTCTCTCCACTCTCAAGCAAAAGCGTATCACCATCAACTGCCCGTTTAACTAAAACATCACTATAATTAATATTCCTGCCCAGAGGTATATTTAACCTTACTTCTTCCTTAGAATGATACGCCGGGTCAAGGTCTCCTGCGTGAATATAACTAGCAGCAATAAACCCTACCAAAACCACAAATAGAATTATAACAAGTTTAAAATCTCTCAATTTCTCCTCCTTAAAACTTATCGGCAACCGAGCCAAAGCTTTTTTAGCCTTTATCCAAAGATAAACCATAACTATAACTTCATTTTACTATTTTTATTAGATAAATCAATGATTTTAGACTATAATATTACCTTATAAAGGTTGTTGAGTCAGCGGGTGGCTGCTGATACGGGGACCCTGGCCGCGCGCAACCGCCACGAATTATGGCGGGGAGCACGGACGGGGTGGATCGGCAGACAGGACCCGCTAAACAATATAGGACTTGTATGATTTACGACCGCTTTCAACAAGAAGCCATTGAGCATATAAATAACGGACACTCCGTGATAGTCTCCGCTCCTACCGGAGCAGGAAAAACCGCTATTGCCGAGCATATAATAACTGACTCCATTGAAAAGAATATCGGAGTTATTTATACTGCGCCGATAAAAGCCCTCTCCAATCAAAAATTCCGTGACTTTCAAGCTAAGTACGGAGACAAAATAGGTATTTTAACCGGCGATGTCTCACTAAATGCCTTTGCCCCGGTCTTAATCATGACTACTGAGATATTCCGTAATAAAATTCTGGATGAACCCGATAGTTTGAATAAATACTCCTGGATAATATTTGATGAAATACATTATATTGATAATCCGGAACGCGGGACGGTCTGGGAAGAATCTTTGATTTTCCTGCCTAAGCACATGAACTTGCTAGGCTTATCCGCAACTATACCAAACATAAAAGAATTCGCCACCTGGATTGAATCAATTCATAATAAACCGGTAAAAGTTGTCATTGAAGATAAACGGCCGGTGCCGTTACATTTCTTCTTTCAGGCCGGCAATGAAGTCTCAGATAAAATAGACCATTTCCGAAGATTAAAATACGCCAAACCTAACAAACTCTACGGTCTTATAAATTATTTACGTTCTAGAGAAGACCTCCCTTGCATCTATTTTGTATTCGGACGCAGGCGCGCAGAAGATTTAGCCTCAGATTTAGCTAGTTTTAATTTTTTAACCGGACCGGAGAGAGCTAAAATAACGACAATGTATGAAGAGCTCTGTGAACGTTTTGATTTAAAATCTGACCTGACCGCGCAAAATCTTTACCAGCTTATTCAAAACGGGATTGCTTACCATCACGCCGGGATGCTCCCTACGCTTAAAGAAGTTATTGAAAGATTATTCACCAGCCGGCTCTTAAAAGTAATCTTTACCACTGAAACATTTGCCTTAGGAATAAATATGCCTAGCCGTTCGGTCATATTCGATGAATTACGTAAATTCTACGGCCGCTATGTCCGAATATTGAAAACACGGGATTTTTACCAGATGGCTGGCCGCGCTGGCAGACGAGGAATTGATACAGAAGGATTTGTTTATTGCCGGATCAACCTGAATAGAATCACCCTGGAAGAAGCTAAACGGGTGATTTTTGGGAAACCCGAAGAAGTAAAGAGTCAACTTAATTCCTCTTATGCTACCATTCTTAATTTATATGAAAAATATAAAGATGACCTTTTTAAGATTTACCCTCTTTCATTACATTATTTTCAATCCCGCAAAAATGAACAGCGGGAAGCTCTGCGCCTGATTGAAGCTAAGTTAAATTTACTTAAAGACTGGAGATATATTGCTGATGGCTTACTTACTCAAAAAGGAAAGTTTGCTAAAAGTGTTTATGGCTATGAATTAATCTTGGCCGAGCTTTATGACCAAGGAGTATTAGAGCAATTAGATGAATTTGGATTAGGGGTAATTGCCGTAGCCACAGTTTTTGAACCCCGTAAAAATCAGCGAATTCCTTCCAGCCTTTCTAAGAATACCAGATCGATTAAGAAAATATGCGAAGAAGTTTATGATACTATTAAACATAAGGAAGAAAGATTCCGCATTTATCCTTTTAGTAAATTACCATATTTTCATATGAGTACTGCCATGGAATCCTGGCTTAGGGGAACTGCTTTTGATAAAACTCTGCGTTGCTGCGATACGGATGAAGGCGAAGTAGTGAGATATTTCAGAATGAGCGTACAAGTCTTAAGGGAAGTTGCTGAAGCAAAAGTGGCTTCTTACATCTTAAAAGACAAAATTAAGGAAACTATCCGCGTGATTAACCGGGATGTAGTTGATGCCGAGAAACAACTCCGCGAAGGTTAAGTTCGTCTATTTTTTAAATAATCTTTCAAAATAGCTTTGTGATCAAAAGCAAAATCTAACTTATCAATTTCATCTAATTTAATTACTTTTACCCCAGCAGCATCATCACCTGCTTGGGGCCTGCCTTTAGCCTTAGCAGTAAAAACCGTACCTATTGTATGAAATCGCGGATCCCTATTGGGGTTAGAATAAGTATGGAATTGCTTTACATCAGCGATATCAAGTCCGGTCTCTTCTTTTGCTTCTCTCACAACTGCATCTTCAAGGCTTTCTCCATAATCCACAAACCCTCCAGGTAGAGCCCAGCCAAATGGAGGATTACTTCTTTGAATAATAACTATGCCTCCTGCAACTTCAATTATTGCATCTACGGTTACAAAAGGTCCGGATTGCAATTCATTAACAATATGATCTAAATATCTAATAACTCCCTTTTCAAAGGCATCAAATGCCTCCTGATTGTAAAGGCAGAAAATTATTTCTCCTATTCCTGACTTCTCTTCTCTTAGATATCTCCATACTTCCTGGGCCATAATCTTAGCAGAAGCCAACAATGGGAATCCACCTGTTCCGCAGCCTAAAGCCGGAAAGACAATTGATTTTACACCTAATTCATCCGCCACTTTTAGAGAATTCTTGCAGGAATTACGAATTTTTATTTCATCAGTCTTAAAACTCATATCCATGGTTGCAGCATGAATAATATATTTTGCCTTTAAATTTCCGGCAGAAGTAAAAGTAGCTTCGCCTATATTTATGGGACACTTTTTTACTGCTTCATCTTCAATACTCTTGCCGCCTTTATGTTTTATAGCGCCAGCAACTCCCCCACCCATCAGACCCTTATTATTTGCGGCATTGACTATGGCATCAACTTTTAACTCCGTAATATCCCCTTTTATAATTTTTATTTCGGTATTCTTAATTTTCATATCAGTTCCCCTTTTTTAATTTTATTGCTAGCGGGTGGGTTTGTCTTGTTTCTCGCCGGGACACATGCTTACTGGAATTCACATGCCCTGCTCGAAAGCAAGCCAAACCTCCCGCTAGTAGTATCTAATGCGTAAATTAATCTTTAAGTCTGGCTTAGTTTGATTCTGAGCAGGGCGTGGAGGCAAGGAGCGGGCACGGTTCCGTCACGCCTATGTCAGAGAGCGACGCAGCCGAGTCGAGCGCAGTTTTGCCACGCTGGGGCAAAACAAGCGTCCCTGCGAAGAACAAACTAAGACAGACAAAGAATATTATTCACCAATTATTTTAATCAATACGCGCTTTTTGCGCCGGCCGTCAAATTCACCGTAAAAAATCTGCTCCCAGGGCCCGAAATCTAGCTTGCCCTGAGTTACCGCTACCACTACTTCCCTGCCCATAATAGTCCTCTTTAAGTGGCTGTCCCCGTTATCTTCTCCGCCAAGATTATGCTGATACTTTTCTTTTCCGTAAGGTGCCAGCTTCTCAAGCCAGCTAGAAAAATCCCGGTGCAGACCTCCTTCATCATCATTAATAAAAACACTTGCGGTAATATGCATAGCATTAACAAGACATAAACCTTCTTTTATACCGCTTTTTCCAAGGGCTTCCTCAACCTGTGTTGTAATATTAACAAGCTCTTGCCTGTTCTTAGTGCTGAACCAAAGATACTGGGTAAATGATTTCATTATAATCCCTCGCATTTCTCATTTAACTTTCGACTAGAAATTATAAGATACTCCTGCGAACAGACCTGCACCAACGATCAACTAAAAGTTAGTAGATACATTCTTAAAGAACCCTTTAGACCCGATATCAACTCGCATTAAAAAGATATTCTCCGAGGCTATAGAAAAATTCTGGCTCTGCATTAGGATCTAGCTCAGTAAGTGTATTCTTTTGTATAGGGATATAGTGCACCCCTGCACAATCCGGCCTGAAATAATCAGAGCTTACCATAGTAAACATCAGCTTATGGTCCTCCCTTCTCTTTAATACAGTAACACCCATCATTATAACTAATGACATCACCGTTAGAAACACCGAGATATTCCAGACATAATAAATGCTCCTATCGCGGGTATACTTTTGGAGACGACAAGCTATATACCAAACGACAGATATGATAAAAAGCAACAATACCATTCTATACGAAGAGAATAATCTACCAGGTATTTCCCGAATTAAGTTGTTCTTTGTCAAGCTAATCAAGAGATTCTGGAAAAAAGAGAATTTGAAGAGAAGGCAGAAAATCTTAGTAAATATCAAGAATAAACTGCTTCCCAGAAAGAGCTTCATATAGAAAAGTTCTCTGATCTTGAATAAATGCGTCTTCAGCACGGTATAGGTCAATATAACAAGAAGTGCTGGGCGGATTATCCTTTTCAATATTTCTATTGGAAAATGAAATGGGTTTAGCAAAAACTGGCCTTTATAGAATACTGTCTCTAGCGGCATAGCATAAAAGAACTTTCGCATTGCAATGATTGCGCATACGCATATCAATAAAATACTTACCGAATAAGAAAACACATCTATAAACCACCAGTTACTCTTTTCCGAATTTAACTTGTGGAGAAGGATTTCGGTTGCCGCTAGCGTAATACCCAAGATGAAGAAAACCGGGATGGCAATAGCAACATGCCAACATAAGAGCAATGCCGCACTAAGAAGAAAGCATATTTTCTTGTTATCTGAATAACTTAAGAAGAGAGCTGGAATCAATAAAGCCGCCGAACCCGCAACGCGATAGCTAGTCCATAGTGTATTTGCGGCTGCAAGAATTACAATAACCAAAGTTGGCCATACGCCCATAGACGATCTAGAACCGAGGACTATGATATATATCAACGCAATCATATACATAATCAAAAATGTAGTTTTTACGCACGTCCCATACGTAAATGTACGATAAACGCTTGATGAGTGATGGACTAAATAATTCTTTACATACTTGATCAATATATCAGCAGCAATGTAGCTATTATAACCAACTAGCCGCCCAAAAACTCGCTGTTTTCCTTCAAGAGAACTTTCTTTCTCTATCCATGCGGGAATCGTAGTTTTTATATCTTCTAACTTGCTACCTGAGGACCAAAAACAAGCTGACGAATAGTAATGCACCGCCTTATCGTCACAATCACCTGAAGGATAACGATCCATATAGACAAAAACCGAGAAAAAAACGCATAAACAAGCACATAAACCCAAGCCTATTTTTCTCCACTCAAACGCTTTTTTATAGTCATTTAATATCATTCGGGCTTACTTTTACCTTCTCTTCTCTTTTTCTTTTTTATCTCTTTGTCTTAGGCAAATCCTTAATGGCTTCCAAAGACTTTTTTAACTCTTCTTCGGGAAGCGAATAATCTGAAAGTTTCCCGCTTAAGAATTTATCATAACCGACTAAATCCATAAGGCCATGGCCGCTATAACTAAAAAGTATAACTTTTTTCTTACCCTCTTTTTTAGCTTTAAGCGCTTCATCAATAACACAAGCAATAGCATGGCTTGTCTCGGGAGCAGGAATTGCGCCTTCTGTCCTGGTCCAAAGCATAGCTGACTCATAACATTTAATCTGATTATAAGCCCGCGGAGTAATTAAACCATCAACAATAGCATGGCTGACTAAAGGAGCCATACCATGATAACGCAAGCCTCCGGCATGTATCGGCTCAGGAATAAAACCATGTCCTAAAGTAAACATCGGTAAAAGCGGCGTCATTTTGGCCGTATCACCAAAATCATAAGTAAAAGGCCCCCTAGTCATTGTTGGGCAAGCAGTAGGCTCAACCGGAATAATCTCCATCTTCTCTCCATGAATCTTATCACAGATAAAAGGAAAAGCTAAACCTGCAAAATTACTCCCTCCTCCGACACAGCCGATTACAATATCCGGCTTCTTTTCTCCGGCCATTTTAAGCTGTTTTTTTGCTTCCAGCCCGATAATCGTCTGATGCAAAAGGACATGGTTTAAAACACTCCCTAATGTATAACGGGTCTTTCCGCTCTTATCCGAAATGGCTTCCTCTATAGCCTCGCTTATAGCTATTCCTAAACTCCCCGGAGTATCCGGCATTAATTTTAAAATCTGGCGTCCGGCATTAGTTTCATTACTGGGGCTAGCAATACACTTTGCACCCCATAACTGCATCATTATCTTTCTAAGCGGCTTTTGCTCAAAACTAATACGTACCATATAAACCTTACACTCAAGGCCAATTAGACTGCAGGCAAAAGCTAAAGCAGAACCCCATTGCCCGGCACCTGTTTCTGTAGTTACTTTTTTTATGCCAAACTGCTTATTATACCAGGCCTGAGGTACAGCGCTATTTGGCTTGTGGCTTCCGGCAGGACTTACACTCTCATCCTTATAATAAATACGCGCAGGTGTCTTTAAATATTGCTCCAGGTAAACTGCCCGGCGTAAAGGTGCCGGCCTCCAACGGTAAAGAATCTCCAGAATCTCTTCAGGAATATCAATCCACCTCTTAGTAGATACCTCCTGTTCAATTAAATTCATCGGGAAAACCTTAGCCAGCATCTCCGGCTTCAAAGGGTTGCCATCAGGACCAAGCGGAGGCTGCATAGGCGTAGGTAAATCCGCAGCCAAATTATACCACTTCTTAGGAATATCCTTTTCGCTCAAAAATATTTTTTTGCTAATCATTTTAGAATCCTCCAATAATTATTTAACGAGACCTAATGACCCCCTTGCGTTTACAAAAATTAACAACCGAACATCTACTGCAAATTGGCGAAACCGGCTGACATAAATTCTGGCCAAAACCAACTAGAATCGTATTCAAATCTATCCACAAATTTTTAGGAATAATCTTTTCAAGCGCTGCTTCTGAATCTTCAGGCGATTTAGTATTAATCCAGCCCAGGCGATTGGAAATTCTATGCACGTGTGTATCTACGCAGATAGCCGGAATGTTAAAACCTAAACCCAAAACCAAATTAGCCGTCTTTCTTCCCACTCCTTTAAAACTTAACAAATCTTCTATCTTGGAGGGCACCTTAGCATTAAATTCTCTAATAATCTTTCTGCTTAAATCTAAAATAACTTTTGCTTTCCTATGATAAAACCCGACCGGGAAAATCAACTTCTCAAGACGCAATCTGGTTAATTTTATCATATCCTGCGGGCAAGGAGCAACCCTAAATAATCTCTTCGCAGCCTCAATTGTAGTTTTATCTTTAGTACGTAAACTTAAAATACAAGATACTAAAACCTGGTAAGGATCTTTATTGTAGGAAATAAGAGTGACCGAAGGTATGATAAATCTCTCGGTTTGCTTACGTATTAAACTCAATACTCTAGATACGTCAGTCACTGTTTTTTTTCTTAAGAAATATACCGGATAAACCCTTTATTATATTTACTACTGCTGCCTCAAATTTATATTTAGGATCATTTAGAGTGCCGCTAATCTTTATAACTGCTATTTTAGCAGTATCCTTAAGTAACATTGTAGTTACATCCTGGAGAGTACCGCTTGAAGGAATAAAATCGCTATCCATTGTCACATTTAAAGCAGCAAGGATAGACCCATCAAAACCAATACTAACCGGCCCGCTTAAATCCACAACATTACTCTTGAGAATAAGATTATCGGTTGAGATAATTTTATCCTGCATAATTAAAGCACAATTACCTTCAGAAAATACAATATTAGTAAAATCTTTCGTGAATAACAGTTTTCCTAAACCCTTGAACAAGCCCAGCTCCCAGAGCTTTCCCTTACTTATGGAAAGCGTACCTGTTCCTTTTGAGTTGATCAGATCATTAAAAAACCCATTTGCTTTAAACTCACCTTGGATAATACCTGAAATATCTTTATCTTTAGCCTGTGTATCCATTTTAAGCTCTTCAATTAAGACATTTTGTATCCCAAAATCAAGAAGATAAGGACAATTCTTAGAATTCATATTAGCTTTTAAAGAAGCGTTAAGAGAACCTCCATACAGGGAAAGACGGGCAAAAGGCAAATTCGCGATACCTCCTGCCTGATTATAATTAAGCGCTAATTCTCTGCCTTTCAGGCCATATAAAGAAAATTCATCGCTAGAAGCTTTAGCCTCAATGGTACAACTCTTGATATCGTTCACATTACCAGCCAAACTAAACTGCAAATGAATTTTGCCCCGCGGCTTTATCTTATCTAACTGATCTTTTAATTTGGGAAAGAACTTATACAAATCTTCTAAATTAAGCAATAAAGCCCCCCCTAAATCCAGATTAGGCTTTAATGAATCCGAAGTATCAACATTGCCGCTTAGAGAAAAATCTGAAGATAGATAGTGGCCCTCACATTTAGAGATAGTGATCAACTTATCGTTAATAACGAAATTAGTTAACAAGGCTAATTCACTTGAGTTTAACTGTATATTTAAAAGCGGGGTCTTAAAATCAGTCAGAGAACCCTCTGTTTTATAAACAAGGTCCTGAAACTTAAAATTAAAATCCTTCCACTGAGCTTGATCTTGGGTAAAAGCAAGCCGTCCATTAATACTCTGAATGGGTTGTTCAACTTTTTCTAACTTTACTGCAGCATTAATAAAATCGAAATAACCGATTATATTAAGCTTATCCATTTCAGAGACTCTCCCCCCTGCGGAAAACGACAAAACTCCTGAACCGGAGAAAACCCCTGGGAATACCAATTTAAATTTATCTTTTAGTATATTCTGAAAAGAAACAAGATTAACCTGAGTTGTAGCATTTAAGATTATTGCCGGATCAGCAAAATTAGTCAGTTTTAATTTAGCTTGCATTGGTAATCCAAGAACAGTAGCAGTTATTTTATCCGCATCAAGGCCCCCATCATTAAAAGTTAACTTAGAATTAATATTGCTTATCTTCTCAATATAATCTAAACCCGAAATAGATGCCTCAGAAACCGTTACGCTGCCGGACTGTTTAAGCAAATTATTAGCAAAATCATAATTTAAAATACCCTTAATATCCAGATTAGTCTTAATATAAATCTTCTCTTTACCTAAACCTAATCCTCTTACAAGGAGCCTATAATCACAACCAAGCCGGTTGTCCTTTAATTTCAGATTAATTAAAGCATTCAGTAACCCTTCAGTTACATTTACTCCCGAATTCTTGTAATAAGGTAAAAAATCTTTAGGAATAACATTATTAATACTTATGTTTGTATTCAACTCTTTTTCTGCAATCTTAAATTCACCTAAAGCGTTAATCTTTGATAGCGTGCTGGATTGAATTTGGCCGGAGAGTTTAAATTTCAGCGAAGCCGGGAGAGAAAGATTTACAATTAAATCAACATTATCAAGACTCTTAGTAAAAGGTTCGACAAAAGTGCTATCTTTAAAGATAATCTTGCTGTTAGTAAGATGCACCCTATAAACAGATACGCTAAAACCTTTATCAATGCTTGTGGTTACAGGGGAAACTCCGGCATAAACAGGTGCTTTGGTAGCAGAAACATAAGATAATGGCTCTGCTTTTGCAGTAGGCTCAACAAAAAATAAATCCTGCAGATTAAAAGTTCCATCGCTCTTTCTTTCGATAAATAAAACCGCTGTATCCAAATTAATACTGGGAATAATTATTTGCTTCTGCAAAAGAGCCCAGGGGATGAAGATGCAGGAGGCCTCTTTTACTTTTATAATTGTGCCTTGATCATAAGAAAGCGAAAGACCCTTTAAAACTAAACCTTTAAATATGTTTACTTTTACTGAATCTAAAGTAACCTTGGTATTGGTCTGCTCTTCGACCCCTTGGATAATTAAAGCCTTAACTCTCTGAGGCAGGAATACCTGGTTTAAATAAAATATCCCTCCAAAGATAAGCAGTATTAAAATAACCAGGGAAATAATAATTATCTTTTTCATTTAGCTTTCTTAATAAACTTAGCTGCCGCCAAAAGAGCTTCCCGGGAAGTTTTAATCTTCCCGATTGCCTGAAGCTCTTCAATCTCAGAAAGAACCTTACCGACTAACGGAGAAGGATCTAATCCGAATTTCTTCATTATTATATTACCGTTGATTAAGCGCGCTTTCTTTACTTCCTTGTTCTTACTTAAATATTCTTTTATTAAAGAAGCGACTACCGTTTCGTGCTGCTGACGAGCTTTACTGGTAGTTAAGGGCCCCTTAGTTGCGCGTTGATCGGCTAAAGATAATATCAAAATGCTTAAAGCTTCTTTTGCGGTATCGCGAAAATAGCGAAATTTTGCCCTTGCGCTTGGCCTTTGGCTATCCGCCAGATAACCTGGCCTAAGATGCCAAAGAACCATCTTATGTAAAGAATACACCTCATCATTAGAAAGCTTAAGCCGCCTGGCGATATTTTCAGCCAAATCTAGCCCCACTCTTTCATGCCCATGGAAAGTTGTCCTTCCTTTCTCTCGGCGCAAAGTCTTAGGTTTCCCAAAGTCATGCAAAAAGGCTCCTAACTTTAAAAGTTGACGGCGCTGCCTATCAGCAGAGATTACCTCATCAAGATATTCCTGAATCTCTTTATCCTTTATTAACAAGAGCAAATTTTCAAGTTGACGCATAGTCTCTAATGTATGCTGCCAGACATCTAAATGGTGATAAGGACCCTGCCCAATTTTACGCATCTTATTAATTTCAGGAAAAATACACTCTAAGATCTTCAATTTATCCAGCAAGGTAAAACAAGAAGCAGATTTATCGCTATCAAATATCTTAAATAATTCATCCCTGATACGCTCAAAAGAAACCTTGGCTATTTTAGATTTCTCTAACTTTGCTAATTTTAGAGTATTCTTTTCAATCTCAAAACCCAATAAAGAAGAAAAACTAAAAGCCCGTAAGATTCGCAGGGGATCCTCCTGAAAAGATTTAGAGTTTACTACCCGGATAACCTTTGCTTTTAAATCAACTCTTGCCCCATAAAAATCAATCAAATGATTATACGGATTCTGATCAACAAAAACATTCTCTAGTGCCAGTGCCATTGAATTTATGGTAAAATCCCGATGCAAAAGATCCTCTTCTAAAGTCTTGCCGCGATAATCTGTAAAATCAAAGGTATAAAATCTCCCCTCGCTCTTCTTAACTACCCGGCAGGCATAACGCTCTTTATCAAGGATTACAAAACCGGCCTTCATTTTAATCGCCAATAATTTGCCGAATTTAAGCGAATCGCTTTTTAAAGTAAAATCAAAATCCGGATTCTTCTTCTGCCTGCCTAAGATATGATCCCGCAGGACTCCTCCGACTAAAAACAACTTTAAATGTCTGGATTTAGCTAAACTATATACTTCCTTAAGCATCACTTTATTTTCAACCGGTAACTTTAGATATGTATTCATAGTTATTTATTATATAAAGAAGTTAAAGAGCTTTAAAGCTCAACTAACCTCTTAGCAGATTACTTAAAACAAAGGCTCGAGAGACACTATTTATCTTGATTAAATATAGCTGACTGGTGGATAATTTCGTCATCGACAAATATTGGTGCATGAGCTCTAACCGCAAGAGCTATACTATCAGAAGGACGGGCATCGATAATCTTTTCAACTCCGGAAGAAGATTTCAAAACAATTTTAGCATGAAATGTATTTTCTTCTAATTTATCAATAATAATCTTCTCAATTTTAGCTTCCAGAAATTGAATAGTTGAATGCAGAAGATCATGAGTCAGGGGCCGCGAAGGGACAAAACCGCTAATCTTTAACTTTATTGCCGAAGCCTCAGCCAAACCAATTACAATAGGCAAGACTCTCTCTCCGCCTTTTTCTTTAAGCACAATTAGCTGATCATGCCTCTTCTCATCAATTACGATTTTACTCAATTCCATTTCAATCATATCTATTTCTTTCTCTTAAATAAATTAACGCGATAATTAATTACTTCTTCTTATCTTTACCCAAGATATCCTTTAGCTCAACCATAAATTGCCCAACATCTTTGAATTGCCGATATACAGAAGCAAAACGCACATATGCCACATCATCTAAAGTCTTCAATTTATCCATTACTAATTCACCTATACGGCTTGCGGAAACTTCACGGTCCGATTTCTTTTGAATAGCGCGTTCAACCTGAGTTACGATCTCCTCCATCTTCTCAATACTCACCGGCCTTTTCTCGCAAGCTCGAATAATCCCAGCCAATACTTTCTTGCGATCAAACGGTTCTCGCCGGTTATCTTTCTTTATAACCATCAGTGATATTTCTTCTATATATTCATAAGTAGTAAAACGCTTACCGCACTTAAGACATTCGCGGCGGCGCCTAACTGCTGACTCCTCAGCCGTTGCCCGGGAATCAACTACTTTATCTTCTTTAAAACCACAAAAGGGACACTTCATATCGCTTCGCTCCAAGCTTAAAGTTCAAAGTCTAAATATTAAAATTCAACTTTTGCTCTTTAATCTTTAGTCTTTAACCTTAATCTTCCTAATCTTGATCTTTGCCGCCTTTAAGAATTCCGCAGCCATCTTATCCGGATAACCTTCGGCTATAATAATCTCTTTTATTCCGGCATTAATTAACATCTTAGCGCATATAACACAAGGCTGATTTGTAGCATAGAGAGAACTGCCTTTAACGCTTATGCCGTATAATGAAGCCTGAATCAAAGCATTCTGTTCAGCATGCAAAGCGCGACAAAGCTCATGACGCTCCCCGGAAGGGACCTTAAGCTTCTGACGCATACAGCCTATATCTATACAATGCTTTAGACCACTAGGAGCCCCATTATAGCCGGTTGCCAGTAATCTTTTATCCTTTACCAATACCGCACCTACACTACGCCTAAGGCAAGTCGCCCTTTTAGCCACAAGCTTAGCCACTTCTAAAAAATATTCATCCCAAGTCGGACGTTTGTCTTTAATATTCTTCGTTTTCATTTCTCTTTTAATAGTTCCGGATACACCGGGAATCTCTTGGTTAAACTTAAAACTTCATTTTTTACCGCAACCAGTTTTTTAGGATCATCACTGAATTCCAGCGCATCATTAATATACTGAGCAATCTTATGCATATGAACCTCTTTTAAACCGCGCGTAGTTACTGCCGGAGTACCTACACGAATTCCACTAGTTACACTAGGGCCCTTCTTATCAAAAGGAATCAGATTCTTATTCACAGTAATATTAACCTGGCCTAAAATACTTGAAGCATCCGCGCCGGTGACTCCCTTCTCATTTAAATCTACCAACATTAAATGCGTATCTGTTCCGCCGGAAACAATACGAAATCCTTTTTTAACCAAAGAAGATGCTAGCTCTTTCGAATTCTTGGTAACCTGACGCTGATAATTTTTAAACTGCGGAGTCATCGCCTCTTTAAAAGCCACCGCCTTAGCAGCTACCACATGCATAAGGGGCCCGCCTTGAATCCCGGGGAATATTTGAGAATCAATCTTCTTTCCAAATTCTTCCCTACAGAGGATAAATCCTCCTCGCGGACCGCGCAGAGTTTTATGCGTAGTAGAAGTAACGAATTCCGCATAAGGAACGGGCGAAGGATGGAGTCCAGCTGCGACAAGGCCTGCGATATGCGCCATATCGACAAATAAAAATGCTCCAACTTTATCACAAATCCGGCGGAATGCTTTGAAATCAATTCTCCTAGGATATGCCGAAGCTCCGGCTAAAATCATTTTTGGCTTGTGTTTTAAAGCTAAACTCATGATCAAGTCATAATCTAACATTTCAGTCTTAGGATCCACTCCGTAACCAACCATCTTAAAAAATCTTCCCGAGAAATTATGTGGATGCCCGTGTGTAAGATGACCGCCGGCAGCTAGATCCATAGCTAAAACCGTATCTCCGGGAGTAAGCATTGAAAAATAAACAGCCATATTTGCCTGCGAACCTGAGTGTGGCTGTACGTTAACATATTCAGCACCAAAAATCTTTTTTGCCCGCGCAATTGCTAATCTCTCCACTTCATCCACATGTTCGCATCCGCCATACCATCGCTTGTAAGGATAACCTTCGGCATACTTGTTTGTTAAAACTGACCCCTGCGCTTCCAGTACAGACAGAGAAGTAAAATTCTCCGAAGCAATTAACTCCAGGTTTCCTTCTTCTCTTTTAAGCTCACTTCTTATTGCTGCGTAAATCTCCGGATCTTTAACTTTAATGTGTTTCACTTAAATCTCCCTTCTTATCTTTCGTTCAATTTCTCTTATCTGATTCAATCGTCGTTTATGTCTTCCCCCGAGAAACTCTGTTTTCAACCAAACCCTAGTTATACTTTTAGCTAAGTCTGGTTTCACAAAAAGTGAACCCAAAACTAAAACATTGCTATCATTATGCTCACGGGATAACTTAGCAGAAAGAACATTAAAACATAAAGCTGCGCGCACACCCGGAAATCTATTGGCAACGATAGAATTCCCTATCCCGCTCTTACAAATTAAAATTCCTCTTTTAAACTTACCTTTTGATATATTACTGGCTAGACTAGAAGCAAACCCGGGATAATCACAACGCTCATCAGTAAAAGGCCCGAGGTCTTTAACTAATAATCCTTTTTTTGAAAGAAAGGCTTTGAGTTTCTCCTTTAAAGCAAAACCCCCGTGATCTGAAGCAATAAGAATTTTTTTCATTTTTATTCCTTATTAATATTATAGTTAAATTAAATTGCTCAACTTCTCTAAAGCTTCTTTTATAACCATAAGAGTATGAGCATAGAAATCAATTGGTTTGCCGATTGGGTCAGTAATCTCCATATTCCTATCATTTATTTTAGCAAACTCCTTCAACAAAAACACCCTATTTCTTACCTCGGGAGCAATTCTTAATATCATATCTTCATGCGATCGCTCCATAACCAGGATTAAATCTGATTTCTTAATCATCTCTTTAGTTACCTTTTTAGAAACATGGCCAGAAGCATCTATTCCCTCTTTACTTAATACTTCTTTTGTCCCTTGAGAAGCGTGCAAACCGAAAAGCCTCATAATACCGGCTGAAGAAACTTCCACATCTGTCCTATTCCTTTCCTGCATCATTTTACGAAAAAGCAACTCAGCCATAACTGAACGACAGGAATTCCCTGTACAAATAAAAAGAATATTCTTCTTGTTAATAACCTTATCAATCTCTTCTTGACTTATAGCGCCAGCCCTTAAGAGCTGTACACCTTTATTCCTTAAATCTACGATAGAAGATTCAACTCCGAGCCTAGCCGGACCGGCATCGATAGCAAGATCAACTAAGCCATCAAAATCTTTAAATGCTGCTGAGAAATCTAATGGTGGCTGAATTTCGGATAGATTCGCCGAGGGTAGGAATATCGGATCTTTTACCTCAGCAATAATACGTAGCGCAATTTCATTATCTGGCATACGTAACCCTACGCTAAGCAGATTAATTCCTTCTAAAATTATAGTCAAAGGCCCTGGCCAGAATTTATCTATAAGCTTATAAGCGCACAAAGGAATTTTACGGGCAAAATCTTCAACCCTATCCTTTCTTTCAATCGCTATGGAAAACGGTTTATCTTTTGGCCTTTTCTTAATTTCAAATAATTTATCAACAGCATCGTTTTTAAACATATCTGCGGCAATGCCGTAAACCGTTTCGGTAGGGATAATTGCCAGGCCTCCGGAACGTAAAATATGCGCTGCCTGACGGATGAAATCTTCCTGAATATGGATAGGATCTATTTTAACTACCTTAGTTTGAATCATAATTTAATCTTAGTATTTTTTATTTTTACACGCATTTTATTTTTATAAGCACAAAGTTTTGCCTGAATTTTTTTATCTACCAAACCTAGGATCTCTAAAACAAAAAGCGCAGCATTTTTTGCACCGGCTTTACCTATAGCCATAGAAGCAACGGGAACTCCTCCGGGCATCTGGACAGTAGAGAGTAACGAATCTATACCTTTAAGAGACGAGGTTTCAATAGGTATGCCTATTACCGGGACTATAGTGTGCGCAGCAACAACGCCGGCCAATGCAGCAGCTCCACCGGCAGCAGCAATAAAGGCCTTTACCCCTTTCCTAGTTGAAGCTTCCACATATTGACATAACTCCTTAGGAGTTCTATGCGCAGAGAGAATCTTAACTTCAAAATCAACATCAAATTCCCTGAAAACATTTATTGCCTCGCTGACAGTATTTAAATCCGAAGCGCTACCCATAATAATACTCACTCTACTCATAGAATCTCCTTTTTTATTGCCCTAGCTCCTATATCCCTCCTATAATGCATTCCCTCAAAATGTATCTTTGATACTGCATTATAAGTATTATCTACCGCCTCTTTTATGTCATCGCCTAAACCAACCACTCCTAAAACACGGCCGCCGGAAGTTATAATCTTTTTGTCTTGAAGTTTGGTACCAGCATGAAAAATAAAGATGTCCTTCATTTTAGCTGCGTCTTCCAACCCCGTAATCTCTTTGCCTTTAATATAATCTCCGGGATAACCTTGAGAAGTTATAACCACACAAGCGCAATCTCTCCCGTCCCATTCCAGAATTTTCAAATCTGCTAACCTACGCTCACTAGCCGCTAACATAATCTCTATCAAATCTGATTTTAATCTCGGTAATATAACTTGAGTCTCCGGATCTCCGAAACGTACATTAAACTCCAGAGTTTTCGGCCCATTTTTAGTAAGCATTATCCCGGCATATAAAACACCCCGGTAATCTATGCCTTCCTTAACTAAGCCTTCGATAGTTGGGTAAATTACTTTATCTAAAATCTCAAGAAACAAATCCGGAGTTACAATTGAAGTAGGCGAATACGCGCCCATTCCTCCTGTGTTGGGTCCTTGATCTAAATCATTGATCCTTTTATGATCTTGCGCCGAAGCTAATACCACAACTTCATCGGAGTCAGTTATAACTAGAATTGAAGCTTCCTGGCCCTCCAGGCATTCTTCAATAATTATTCTGCTTCCTGCTTCGCCGAATATTTTATCCTGAAGCATTGAAATCACTGCTTGTTTTGCCTCATCAGTACTCTTAGCAACCACCACACCTTTACCTGCAGCCAGTCCATCGGCTTTAACTACACAGGGAGCACCAATTGTATCGATATATTTCTTAGCTTCATCGGGATTATCAAATATTTTAAAAGCAGCTGTAGGCACCTTATATTTTGCCATTATCTCTTTAGCAAAAACTTTGCTTGATTCCATTTGGCTGGCTTTTTTATTAGGTCCAAATATCTTTAAGCGATTCTTGCTGAATTCATCAACTATACCTAAAGAAAGCGGAACTTCCGGCCCTACAACAGTAAGATCAATTTTTTCTTTTTTAGCAAAATCTAAAAGCTTGGTAATATCATCGGCTGCGATATTAATACACTCAGCAACCTGAGCAATCCCAGCATTACCCGGAGCGCAGAAAATCTTGCTCACCAGCTTTGATTGAGCGATCTTCCAGCAAAGCGCATGTTCTCTACCGCCTGAACCAATGACTAATATTTTCATAGTTTTTAACTTCTACGCGTGTGTCTTGCCTTGTTTCTCGCAGGAACGCTTATTTTGCCCCTGCGAGGCAAAACTGCGCTCGACTCGGCTGCGTCGCTCTCGCTAATCTTCATATAGCGGGCGAACCATGCCCGCTCCTTGCCTCCACGCCCTGCTCAAAACAAAGCCAAGCCACCCGCTGAGATTTAATTATTACCTATTTCACAAGATGAATCTGGCGTAATTTCGAGCGAATCACGATTTTAGCCAATGGAGCTTGAACATTTCGGGTATCCCGAGGCCAAGCGGAAGCTTGGCAATCTCGGGATGGCGATACTGTTCGAGCGGTATTTGCTAGAGCAAATACCGCGAGTTCAGCAGCCACCGAAATGTGAAAGAACATTGGCGTGCCCTAGCTTAAAACTTATTGCGGGCAAATCGTGTTGAGCGAGAAATACGACAGATTCATCACAAAGAACAATAACTTAATATAAATATTTCACTAACTTATCTACTTGGTTTTAATAGGCAAAAAACCCGCCATCTCACCGATTACATTTACCAATTCGGTATTTGCCGGGACAACAATCTTGGCATTATTTGCCAAAGACTTCTCAACTGCTTCTAATTTTCGCAAGACTTGCGCATTACCCACAAAATAGTGTTCTGCTGCCTCATTAACTAATTTTATCGCAGCTGCCTCGCCCTCAGCCTCTAAAATACGCGCTTGCTTTATACCTTCTGCTTTTTTAATCTCCGCTCTCTTTAAACCATCAGCTGCGGTTTCAGTTGCTGTAGCATAATCAATCGCTGCTATTTTCTCATTCTCCGCCTTTACAACCTTATTCATCGTCTCTTGAACATCCTTAGGAGGATCAATCTCCTTTAGCTCTGTTCTGACAATCTCTAAGCCCCAGCTGGCAGTCTCTTCGCAAAGAGTCTTATGCAACTCAGCATTAATTTTGCCTCTTTCACTATTAGCAGATTTCAAGGTAAGCGTACCAATAATATTTCTTAAAGTTGTGCGCGCCAAGTTAACAATCTGCCATTGATAATTATTTACGCTATACTGACAATTTTTAACATCAGTTTCATCCGGCTTAACTTTAAAATAAACCTGAGCATCAACCTTAGCATTCAAATTATCATTGGTAATAATCTCCTGCGGTTCAGCATCAACCATCTGCTCAGTAATATTAATCTGATAAAGATTCTCAATTATAGGAAAAACCCAATTAAATCCGGGAGTAGCGAAACGATTATACTTACCGAATCTCTCAACCAGGCCTCTGTGGGTAGGACGGACGATTCTAATCCCCATAAAGAATATAACTACAGCCGCGATAATCACAATCCCTAAAATTCCCATAGCCACCTCCTATATTATCTGAACTTTCTTCTTCCCTTTTACAACCTCACCAATAATCCAAGATTTTAATCCAAAACCCGCAAGCTTAGAAATTATAGATCTTGAAATGCCTGCTTCAACGATTAAAACCATTCCAATACCCATATTCAGAGTATGATACATCTCTTTATCAACAATATTACCTCTGCTCTGAATTAAACGGAAGATCTTCGGTACAATCCAAGCGCCCTTATTAATCCGGACATCAACATTCTCCGGGAGAATCCGCGTAATCTTATCATAAAACGCACCACCCGTTATGTGCGCTATTCCTTTAATATTTTTATCTGGCAGTAAACTTAAAACCGCTTTAACATAAATACGCGTAGGTGTAAGTAACTCTTTGTTCATGCGCTTTTGTTCATTATTCGAAAAAACCTTTCTTACAAGAGAATATCCATTAGAATGAATTCCACTAGACTCTAGTCCAATAACCAAGTTACCGGCTTTAATCTTACTACCATCGATAATATCGCTTCTCTCAACTACCCCTACACAAAAACCAGCAATATCGTATTCCCCTTGGGCATACATTCCAGGCATCTGTGCTGTCTCTCCTCCGATCAAAGAACATCCGGACTCAATACAACCGTTATTTATACCTTTTACCAAATCAACCAGGATATCCTCTTTTAATTTAGTAAAAGCTATGTAATCTAAGAAAAATAAAGGCTCCGCACCGGTACAGAGTATATCGTTGACATTCATCGCTACAGCGTCAATTCCTACTGTATCGTGTTTGTTTACAAGAGAAGCAATCTTTAATTTAGTTCCCACCCCGTCGCTTGAAGAAACCAGAATAGGATCTTTAAACTTACCTTTATTCAGCCTGAAGAAGCTTCCGAAGCCACCAATATCCTTTAGAACTTCCGGTCGAAAAGACTTTCTAACCAAAGTCTTTATTTTAGACTTAAAAATACTTGCGCTGGCAATATCAACGCCTGATTTCTTATAAGTTATCTTTTGCATATCTGTATTTCTCCTTGGCCACAGCAACGCTCTTCCAATGAAAACTTACCATGCTTCTTCTCTGCCCGAATCGGATATTTACCTGTCCAGCAGGCAGTACAAAAGCCCTTACCTGAATCCTTAAAACAATTCAGCATCCCTTCAAGGCTTAAATAACCCAGACTATCAACCTCTAAATACTTTCTTATCTTTTCCAAAGACTCATATTTATTGGCAATCAGCTCATTAGATTTATGAAAATCTATACCATAAAAACAAGGGAAACGATGCGGCGGACAAGATATCATTAAATGCACCTCTTTAACTCCTGCCTTACGCAGATTACGCACACGAATCTTAGAGGTAGTTCCGCGAACTATAGAATCATCAACCACAACAATACGCTTTCCTCTTAAAACATCTTTCAAAATATTAAATTTAACCTTTACCCCTAAATCCCGAGCATCTTGAGCAGGTTGGATAAAAGTTCTGCCAACATAATGGTTACGAATAATCCCCATCTCTAAAGGAATCCCCGATTCTTGAGAATAACCTAAAGCAGCAGAAAAACCTGAATCCGGAACCGGAACCACAAAATCAGCGCTCACCGGATATTCCCGAGCTAATTGCGCCCCTAGCTTACGCCTTACTAAATGCACTGTCTCATTAAAAACAATTGAATCCGGACGAGAGAAATAAACATGTTCAAAAGTACAACAGGAATGCCTGGGAGACTGCAACTCTTTCGGTTTAATTGATTTTAGTCCTTCACCTTTTATAAAAACAATTTCTCCCGGTTCAACCTCCCGGACATATTTCGCACCAATCAAATCAAACGCACATGTCTCTGAAGCTAGACACCAAGAATTACCTAATTTACCCAAAGCAAGCGGACGGAAACCTAAGGGGTCTCTTACTCCAATCAAAGTATCTTCATTCATCATCACTAAAGCATAAGCGCCTTTAATCCTTTTTAAAGCATAAACCAAGCTCTCTTGCAGATTACGCGTCCTGCCCCTGGCCATAAGATGAATGATTATTTCGGAATCAGTTGTAGTCTGAAAAATAGAACCCGAACGCTCCAAAAGCCTACGAATCTCCAGAGAATTCACTAGGTTTCCATTATGGGCTATGCAAATTGAACCCTTAGCATAATCCATCAAAAGAGGCTGCGCATTCTTTAAGATGCTAGAACCAGTGGTTGAATAACGCACATGGCCTACTGCCATATCTCCTTTTAATTTGTTTAATACGTGCTCCGGAAAAACATCACTGACCAAACCGGTATCCTTATGTAAGGCTAATATTCCTTTATCATTAACAACAATCCCGCATGCCTCCTGCCCTCTATGTTGAAGAGAATACAGTCCCAGATAAGCAAACCAGCCGGCATTTTTATTATTACTTATGCCAAATAGCCCGCAATATTCTTTAGGCTCAAAACTATCTCTCTTTTTTAACATATCCACCTCATTTCTTAGGAGCTTTCCCGGTCCAGCAATAAACACAAAGTTTTTCTTTTTTTAAGCCTATAGCCTTAATCATATCGCTAAGCTTCTGGTACTTTAAAGTCGTTGATCCGAGATCCTTATTAATCCAAGCCACCATCTTTTTATATTCCTTTGAATTCTCATCCAGATATTTGCATAAACTTTTCGGCTCCTTACCTTCAATTTTCTTAATTGCTCTACGAGCAACTAATTCTTCAGCACTACGAGTGGAATAATTAAATTTGCAAGGAAACATCAAAGGAGGGCAAGCAATACGCAAATGTATTTCTTTGGCTCCGTGTTTTTTTAACTTTTGTATCGTATAATTCTTAAGCTGCGTACCCCGCACTATGGAATCATCACAAAATACCATACACTTACCCTTGATTATATCCGGGATTGGGATAAGCTTCATTTTAGCAATTAAATCGCGCCGTGATTGTAAAACAGGGGTATAACTACGATCAAAACCAGGGGTATATTTTACCAGCGGTCTGCGTAAAGGTACACCTGATTCCATGCTATAACCAATCGCATGGGCAGTACCGGAATCCGGAATTCCAGCAACTATATCTGCTTTAATATGATCGTCCTTAGCCAATAATGAGCCGCTTCTCTCGCGCGCAGTCTCCACATTTAAACCTTCATAGCTAGAGGCAGGAAAACCGGTATAAATCCATAAAAAAGAACAGACTTGGTTAGCGCTTGTTCCTCTGCGCTTTAGCTTCATCCCAGTTTTGCTAACAAAAATTATTTCTCCCGGTTCAAGATATTTGACTAATTCATAACCCAAATTAAGGAAAGCTGCAGATTCAGTAGAAACAGCCCAATCATTACCCCTTTTGCCGATTACCAAAGGAGTTAAACCAAGCCTGTCGCGGGCAACAAAAATACCTTCTTTATTTAATAAAAGAAGTGAGCAGGACCCGCTGATCTTTGCAAACATTTTCTCAATACCGCTGACAATGTCCTTGCCGGAAATAATCATTTTAGCCGCTAATTCCGTAAAATTGATCTTACCCTCAGCAACTTCCGCAAAAGATCTTCCTTTTTTAAAGAGTTCTTTAGCCAAAATATCCGCGTTATCAATAAAACCATTTGTAACAATAGCGAAAGGCCCGAACTTAGAATTCATAACAATCGGTTGCTCATCACGGGCACTGATAACCCCAATGCCCTTTTCTCCTTGCATTTTAAGGTAATCCTCATGGAATTTAGCCTTAAACTGGCTCCCCTTAATATCATGAATCTTACGGACAAGCTCCTTTCCGTAGACTGCTAAGCCTGCAAACTGAGTACCTAAATGCGAGTGATAATCTGTCCCGTAGAATAAATCATCCATACAGTTATTTTTAGAAACAACACCGAATATACCACTCATATGTTTTCTTCCTTTCAATTAGTAGAGATAACTTTAGAAACAAATTAAAAACAAAAGATTACCTATTTTAATAATTTATAAATTCTTTTTTACGTATTCTACGCCATTACGGAAAATTTGCAAACCATCCCCTGCTTCTAAAAAAGACAAACCCTTCATTTTATCAAGCGCAGCTGACCACCGCGGATGCTGCGAAACTCTGATATGGCGCTCCGGATGCGGCATAAGACCAAGTATCCTGCCTGTTTCATCAGAAATACCAGCAATGTTATCCATTGCTCCATTCGGGTTATCGGGATAGCCGCTAAGTTTACCTTCTTTATTACAATACTGAAAAACAATCTGGCCATGCTTCTTTAATTGCTCTAATACTTTTTTATCCTGAACAATAAACTTACCCTCCCCATGGGCAACAGGAAGATAAATTATTTCTGAAATATTCTTAGTCCAAATACACTTGCCCCCTTTTTTCAAATAAATCCAGCGATCTTCAAATTTGCCGGAATCATTAATAATTAAACTAGCCTCCTGCTTAAGTTCGGGATTACCGGGGAGAAGCCCGCTTTTTACTAAAATTTGGAATCCATTGCAAATGCCTATGATTAACTTACCATTAGCAATAAATGATCTTAGATCAACGGCTAATTTACATTTTAATTCGTTAGCAAATATTTTACCGGAAGCAATATCATCCCCGTAACTAAACCCTCCAGAAAGAGCTAAAATTTGATAATTTGCAAGGCTATCTTTGCCTCTTACTAAATCATTAACATGCACCAAAACAGGATCAGCTCCCACCTGAGAAAAAGCAAATGCTGTCTCTTTATCGCAATTTGTTCCTGCAGTGCGTACTATACAAACTCTAGGATTTTTTTGCATAAAATTTCTTTATTACATTAGCCACTTCTTTAGGATCATCTACTACTGTAAAAATATCCAAGTCTTGCGGACTGATATTACCATTCTCCAATACAACCGCCTTTAACCAATCAAGTAGGCCGTTCCAGTATTTACTGTTAAATAAAATTACAGGAAATTTAGATATCCGGTCGGTCTGGATAAGATTGATCGCCTCAAAGAATTCATCAAGAGTCCCATATCCTCCGGGTAGAATTACAAAGGCTTTAGCATATTTAACAAACATAACCTTACGAATAAAAAAATAGCGAAAATCTAGCAAGGTATCCACATATTTATTCGGCTTCTGCTCGGAGGGGATATGTATATTTAAACCCACCGAATGGCCTCCGGCACGCTTAGCTCCTTTATTTGCTGCTTCCATAAGTCCGGGGCCGCTACCAGTGATTATAGCAAAACCAGCCTTGGCAATATGATAAGCAACTTCCTCGCCTAATTTATAATCTTTTGCCTCCTGTTTAGTCCTAGCCGAACCAAATATAGAAACCGCTTTACCAACCCTGGAAAGCACTTCAAAGCCTTCGACAAACTCTGACATAATCCTAAAAACGCGCCAGGGGTCTTCCTGAGTAAAATCATCTTTGATAACAATCTGTTTCGTCTTCTTTACCATTTGAGGGGCTCCTTCCATGCATTTTTAAGCTTGCTGATATCAGCCTTAACGCAAACTTTCCCATCCAAACCATAAACCTTAAATTCTTTTTTTGCGCTTACGCATCCTATTAATCCAAAAGAAATTCCTTTAAGAACCTTTTCAAATTCAGACTGTTTATCTTTATTCACCTCAACAATAAAACGAGATGTAGACTCGGAAAACAAAATAAAATCGTTACGCTTGAGACCCGTATAGGGGACCGCATTTAAAAAAACCTCTATACCTAATTCCCCGGCAAAAGCCATTTCAGCTAAAGCCACAGCCAAACCGCCTTCAGAGCAATCATGCATAGCTGAAATTAATTTCTTCTCTGAAGCTCTGCTTAAAGCATTAAATGTATCTTTAGCTTTTCCTACGTTAACCTTAGGCACGCTATTACCAATGGAATTAAACAAATCATAATAATGTGAACCGCCTAATTCTTGATGCGTTGGGCCAACAATATAAATTAGACTACCCGGATTTTTTACATACATAGAGACAGCCTGAGCTGTTTTCTCCATAACTGCAATCGCTGAAATTAAAAGAGTACCGGGAATCGCAACAGATTTACCATGCACGCTATATTCATTATACAAACTGTCTTTACCAGAAATAAAAGGAGTACCGAAACCTTTTGCGGCGTCATAACAACCGTAAGCTGCCCGCACAAGACTACCCAGTCTATCCGGCTTATCCGGATTACCCCAACAGAAATTATCTAAGATCGCCACTTCATTTAAAGAGCCGCCAACAGCAATAATCTGACGCAACGCTTCATCAATACAGGCCGCAGCCATATAATAAGGATCAACAAAACCATATCTGAAATTTATTCCGTTTGAAACTATAACGCCTTTAGCAGAATCTAAAAGAGGTTTAACTATGCTTGCATCCGATGGGCCGTCATTATTAAGCCCAACCAAGGGCTTAAGCAATGAGCCCCCCTGGACCTCATGATCATATCTTCGGATTATAGACTCTTTAGAACAAATGTCATATTGGGATAAAAGTTTAGTTAACGTTGGAGTAAGGTCCCTGGCGCACTTTATTTTAGGTTCCTTAAACTTAACCGGAGCGTAGATAGCTTCTTTTATAATTTTTGGCATACCTTCATGAAGAAAGTTCATATCCAGATTACAAACTAAATTATCTTTATAGTAAAGTTCCAGCTTGTTAGTATTAGTAAACTCACCAATCACTGCAGCTTCAACATTCTCATTCTCAAAAACTTCAAGCAACTCATTAACCTTGTCTCTAGCTACAGAAATAACCATCCTCTCCTGCGATTCAGAGATCCAAATTTCCATATAAGATAAACCGCTATATTTTAAGGGAACTTTATCTAAATCCACCCGCACACCAATCTCTGAACCCATTTCACCCACAGCGCTAGATAAACCCCCTGCGCCGCAATCGGTAATTGCAGTATACAAATTCAAATCACGCGCCTGCAGAATTGTATCTACCATCTTCTTTTCCTGAATAGGATTTCCGATTTGCACAGCGCCGCTTGAGACAGTCTCTGACTCGTGCGTTAATTCACCGGAAGAAAATGTCGCTCCGTGAATACCATCCCTACCTGTCCTGCCCCCTACTACTACCACTAGATCTCCGACATTCGTCTTCTTGAAAGATTTATCCTTAGGCATGATTCCGGCTGTTCCGCAATAAACAAGCGGATTACCTACAAATTTTTCATGAAAGAGTAGTGCGCCATTCACCGTAGGTATACCCATCTTGTTTCCGTAATCGCGTACACCACTGACAACGCCCTTCATCACACGCTTAGGGTGCAATGAACCAACCGGCAATTTGCTAAATGGATAATCCGGTAAACCAAAACAGAATACATCCGTATTCAGAAATGGCTTTGCACCTAAACCCGTTCCCAAAGGATCCCTGATTACTCCACCTATACCGGTATTTGCGCCGCCAAACGGCTCTAAAGCTGATGGGTGATTATGCGTCTCCACCTTAAAACAAATATTGTTCAATTCATCAAATCGGATTATCCCGGCGTTATCTTTAAATACCGATACACACCAAGGCTTATTCAACTCTTTAGTCACCTTCTTTATGGTAGACTTAAGAAGACCATCTATTAATATCTCTTTAGGCTTACCAATCTTTTCAGTATATTTTATCTTACCGCGAAATGTTTTATGCGAACAATGCTCAGACCAAGTCTGGGCCAAGGTTTCCAGCTCACAATCTGTAGGGTTCCTGCCAATCTTTTTAAAGTACCCCTGAATTGCGCGCATCTCAGTTAAATTAAGAAACAATTGTCCTTTTTTACTCAATTCCAGCAATTGCTTGTCCGAAGAACCCAAGAGATCCACAATAGTCAAAGCATAACGATATTCACAAACCGCCTGAGCTTTACTTTCATCTGAATCAACCTTTACAATATGCTGGATAAGTTTATTATAGAGTAATTTTTCGGATATGGTTTTTAATTGAGGAGCGGAAAGTTTACCGCTTATTATATATTTCTTAGCAGTTTTAACAGATCTTGCGCCCTGGATTCCCAGGTCTTTTATGCCTTTTAAAGTTGATTCCTCAATCGGCTCCATAACCCCGGGGTTGTGAGCAATCTCCACGACGAACTCGCCTTTTTTAATTATATGAGCAGATGAATTAACAGAATAATCCTGGCAGATTTTATCGCTAAGTAACTCATCGCAAATCTTGATAACCTGCGCATAGCTTAGTTCGCCCTCTAAGGCATACACTTGAATGAAGCGGACATCCTTAACTGTCTTAATTCCAAAATCAAGAATATCACTTTTGATGCTTTCTCCAGCAGCATCAAAAATACCGGGCTTATCCTTTACTTCAATTTTATAAAACATGGTTAACCAATTTAGGAGTGTCTGGTGGGTAAATTATTTTTTAAACTAAAACCCTATTTTTTAGCAAATACTCGGGAATAAATCTTATTTACCTGCCGCAAATAATAATTAAGATCAAATATCTTATCTAATTCCTTTTCGGTCAGAAGCTTAAGTATATCCTTATTTAAAAGAAGGTTAGTCTTAAAATCAATCCCGTCTTTCCAAGTCTTCATCGCAGCAGACTGCACTAAATCATAAGCCTTAGGACGGGTAAGCCCCTTATCCATAAGGGCCAAAAGCACTCTCTGAGAGAAAATAAGGCCTTTTGTTTTAATTAAATTAGCCATCATATTCTCGGGATAAACATTAAGCCCCTCAATGACCTGGATGAATTTATTTAACATATAATCAAGAGCAAGTGTTGAATCAGGGATAATTACTCTCTCAACAGAAGAATGTGAAATGTCACGCTCATGCCAAAGTGCTATATTCTCCATTGCAGCAACTGAATTACCGCGCAGGAGCCGGCTTAAACCGCAGATACGTTCACAAATTACGGGATTGCGTTTATGCGGCATAGCCGAAGAACCTTTTTGCCCCTTGCCAAACGGCTCTTCAACTTCTAAAACTTCTGTCCGCTGCAAATGTCTTATTTCGGTGGCAAACTTCTCCAGGCTTGAGCCAATAACCGCTAAGCGTACCATAAAAACAGCATAAATATCCCTCTGAATAATCTGAGTAGATATATTTGCCGGTTTAAGTCCTAATTTACTACAAACATAAGCTTCGACATAAGGATCAATATTAGAATATGTACCCACGGCTCCCGAAAGCTTACCAATGGATATCTCTTCTTTTGCCAATTCCAAACGCTTAAGATTCCTCTGCATTTCGTCATACCAAAGAGCCAATTTTAAGCCAAATGTCATAGGCTCGGCATGTATACCATGGGTACGGCCTATACAAGCAGTATCCTTATAAATCTTAGCTTTTTTCTCAATAGCTTTAAGCAGCAGTTTTATATCCTTAAGCAGGATATCCGAAGCTGCCTTAAGCTGAACACCCAGGGTAGTATCTAAAACATCTGAAGAAGTAAGCCCGGCATGCAAATACTTAGCGTCCTGACCAATATATTGAGAAACATTAGTCACAAAGGCCACCACATCATGTTGTGTCTTCTCTTCAATCTTCTTTATTTGGGTAAGATTAAATCTGGCTTTACGCTTAATCCTTCTTACTGCATCCTGGGGTATCTTTTTTTGTTTGGCAAAAGCTTCTAAGGCAAGTATCTCAATATCTAGCATAGTCTTAAACTTAAACTCCTCCTGCCAGATACTATTCATTACGGGTAGGCTGTAACGTTCAATCATCTTATTTCCTTTCACTTAGAGAATCTGTATTATAGCAAAAAAACCGGTTTTAGCAAACAAAAAAACACCTGCCCTAAGGCAGGTAAATAGTTAAAATTTGGTCAATATGGCACTACAGGATAACTATAAAAATATGGCTATTTACTATATTTAAACATTGCAAGTACAAACCAACTGGCTGAACCAGTTAGATATGAATACATCCCCCTTCCTTCTAAATTAAAATATTCCGGCAGGCAGGGGTAGATTTTACTGACTTCAGTATTAATGCTAAGCCTGTATAAAGAATCCAACGCTCTCTTAGCCTCTTTATTAAAACCTCTTTTATATAAAGCATAAGCATACATAACTACCATATGCGAAAAAACAGCACCATTTTCCTTATCACCGTAGGCAAAAGAAAAGGCCCGGCCCAAATCATGTTTTTCTTCGCCAAAATTAGAATTAAGACGATATCCTTTTAGCTTTGGGTCAAAAAGATATTTCTCGACACTGGAGATAATTTTTTTAATCTGCCAATCCTGCGCCACAGAACTCATAATCGCAAAAACCTGAGAAGCCAACATTATCCTGACTTTACCCCCAGCCCTGCCTTCCACCCTATTTTCTTTATTATCATAATAGCCGTTAAAGAAACCTTCCGCTAGCCACTCTCTCCTGCGAATATGTTCCATAAGCCATTCAGATTTAGCTTCTAAATCATTTATAAGTTTAGCGCTTTCTATAGAAATAACTTTACCGCTTATGCCATTTTCAACCTTTGCAAAATATTCTGCAAGAATACCTTGTTTGGACTTAATATTATTGTAATTACAAGGTTTAAGCAAAATCTTGATTTCTTTGATAAGCTTGATTTCCCTCCTGCCTGAATCCCGCAGCAGCCTTGCAAGCGTCTTAAGATTACTTGCATACATGCAACTAAAAGCAACACTCTCGCCATATTCTTTTGCCATATCCAAACCATCATTCCAATCTGCACCTTCAAGCCGGGTATGATTATGTGCTCCTACATTATAGAATTGAGTAAGATTCTCAAGGATCAAATGCTCTAAAACCGTACCTTGATATTTACTTGGTTTAAAGTTAAGGTTTATTTTAGATGAACGCCAGGTATGCTGATCACAAAAATAACCTGTTTTCTCAAAAAGAATACCCGAATCCTTAGTCTTATCAATATACAACTCTGTAGTTAGCAATGGCCAAATACCGTGATCCATCCAAACCCGGGAGATATTATTACGGTCGGCAATGAATTCACCGGGATTGTTTCCAATAATAGTAGCGTTAGATCCATCGATACGGACTCCCGAGAAATTATTAACCAACATGCCTCGCACTTCTTTAGAACCGGACAAAATTAAACCTAAACAATCCTGCCAGAGATCGCGCCAACCGCGCCCTCCTTTGCCATAATCAAAATCCGGTAAGAATGAACAACCAAAAATCTTCCTAAGATACGGCTGAATGCTTACCCAACGGAACCAATTATCAAACTCTTTATTTCCGGTAAGAAAACTCAAAGAATTTGCTCTCATCCCCCAGAATTTCTTAGTTTTTATGAAAGAGGCCTGAATTTTATTTAAATTATTAAATTTATTAATTATCTTAGAAATATCAGCCCTGCTTTCACTAATACCCATCACCAATATATAAACAATACTCTTTCCCTTAGCTAGTTGTACTGAATTAAAACGTAAGGCCCCCATAGGCTCTTTACCTTGGACATTAACTTTTGAAGGAAGCGTATTCTGAAAAATACTCTCCGGAGCTTCCAAGTCGCCTGCATCACCGCAGAAAATATCCTGAGTAGGATAAATATGCTCAGGCGCTTTTCCAAAAGCATCCCAGCCCAAAACAAAAAAATTATTCTTATTAATATGGTGCCCCGCTTCATCAAAAGAAAGCGTAGGCTTAGAAATAACTCCAAATTTATGTAGAGTTATACGTTGTAAAAGCGAGGTGACCTGACGGTGATCGCGAATATTATTAGCTCCTCTTGCATACATAGGAATTGCTGCGGTAGGTACAAATTTTATACTACGAGAGCTAATATTAGTAAGTTTAACCCGCATTATTTCAACCGGCTCATTCGTTGAAGGCACATAAGAAAGTATTTCAGCTTTTAATCCGATTGATTTATTCTCCCGGGCTATCTCCTGCCAAAGTAGGCCGCCCTTAAGAATAAATTTGTCTTGTTTAATCTGGTCTAAATTCTTAGATACTCCTGTTGCCGACCAAATCTTGTTTTGATTAATATATATCCAGAAATTTCTTGAAATGCGCGAGGTTGCCAAACTTATCCGAGAAGACGGCTCAAGGAGAAACGCGTTCTGACCCGACTTAATATCTCCTCCTAGATCAGGAGTTATCGCAGACATTATTTTATCGTTACACAGGGGCAAATAAAGGCTGCGTATTTTATCTGCAGAGCTTGATTCAAAGCTACCAATATCGTCAGTAAACTGCCAAAGCTTATTCATAGGAAGTTACGCTATCATAAAAGAAACTGCTTTTCAAGTTCTTTATAGTTAATCCTTAAGTTTATCCGGTCCTGCCGGAATCACTCTTTAAATCCTGGAGAAAATCAGAATTCATCTTAAGCCCTAACTCTTCGGATTTATGCACATCTTTCCAGCTTGAATCATAATCCTTCTTAAAAAAATACACAACTGCCCTATTCTTATATGCCGGAGCATATTTAGGATCCATTTCAATAACCTTAGTATAATCTGCAATTGCCTCATCAACTTTTTCTTGCTTACCATAACCAACCGCCCGATTATAATAAGCCAAGACTTTTAATTTTTGATCAGTAGCCGTGGAAATAACTTTTGTAAAATCACTGATAGACTCATCAAGCTTACCTCTCCTGCCTAAAGCATTTCCCCGGTTATAATAAGCGAGGGCAAAATCAGGTTTAACTTCTATGGCCTTACTCCAGCTGATAATAGCCTGCTCAATATCACCCTTATCTTTATAATTATTACCTTGATTATAAAAATAAATAGCCTTACCTCCTTTAAAGGCCGTCTCCTCTTTGGACTTCTGGCTCTGACTAACACTAGCGCTACAAACATTTAGTACGTTAAAACCTAAAAGCAGAACTACGCATACAATCATAACTCTAGAAATACTGTTAAACTTATTCATATTGCCCCCTTTAAGGCCTTCCATTTTCTAATCAAGCAAAATACTTTTGAAAGAATAAAAAAACTAAGAATACCTGCAGCATCAATCAAAACATCCATTATTGAACCATCTCTTCCGCGGACAAAAAGCTGATGGAATTCATCAGAGACTGCATAGAATAAGGCTAAAGAAGCCGGATAAATAAAAAGAAACAACTCCGTAAGATCAAATGACCCTTTAATTGCCCTAAACAATAGAAACGTAAGAATTAGATACTCTAACATATGAGCAATCTTTCTTAAGAAAAAGTCATATTTTAAATCTGTCTTTAAGTCAGGAAGGCTGGAGAGATAAAATATTAAAGCAGCCCAAAGAATAACCGGAACCCATAGTTTAATGAACTTCACAAAATTCCTTAGGTTTATTTTAGTTCCCCAAACTCTTACGTAATTCAATTTCATTTTGTAATTGTTTATTAACAATTCTTTCAGTCTGGGCTTTAATATTAGCCATCTCGGTAAGCTTTTTCTGCAATTCAATACGTTGGGCAGTTTCTATTTTTAACTCCTTGAGCCTACGCCAAGCAAACAGAGCCAAACCTACTGATACAGCAAAAAGAACCGAGACAACTTCATCAACAAAGAATATCGCAGACGGATATCGATGAATAAAATCAATAAGAAATGAAAACACGTTGAAAAAGTACGAACAAATAAGAACAATAATAACGATTACTACCAATATTATTAAATCTTTACTTGCGTTTGAAATTTCGGATTTCTTATTTTTAGTATCTTGGGGCATATTGAGATTATAACTCCGCTTAATGGCAATAACAATAAAAAACCCGCTTCTAACTTCGCGGGTTTAAATATTACTTTTAACCAATTGGCGTCAATTTATAAAATTATTTCTCTATGCCATTACGCCTTAGGCAATGCGCATAAACTGCCTGATTAACCTCAAGCATATTTGAAACACTAGATTTGATTTCCGTGCAGGCCTGATTTGCTTCTTTAGTACATATTTGCCTTATTCTCGCCGGCCTTACCTGAAACCAATAGAAAAGAAGCATAGCTCCTAAGATTGCGACCCACAACGCAATAATCAGAAACCATTTTTGTAAGTTGCTTAAACTCATTTTATACAATCCTCTTAAAAGATAATTTCAAACCGCTATTTCTTCTTTTTTACAAATTTACTATTAAACAGCTCGATTTGATCTTTAAGCTCCAGAGTTGTAGTCTCCAACTTCTGCTGAAGACTAATAATCATGTTGTTAGAATCCATTAAAGCTTTGAGGTTCCTGTTAAGATCAAGCAGCGGTGTCTGTAAGTTTACCATAAGAAAAGAAAACAAAATCAGCATAAACAAAATAGCTGTAAGAATAATATTCATGTACTTAATTTTATTCATTCTATTCCTCATATAGGTTTTCGAATCGTACTAAGTATCGCTCCATCTTTACCGCTAAGTAACTCCTGCAATACCTCTTTAGATAATTTCAACCTTCCTTCTTCCCCCGGCTCATTTGCAGCTAATTCGATATATTTCTTAAATAAAGTGACCGCCTTTTTATCTTCGTGCAAACGACAATGATAGTAAGCCATCCAAAAATAAGGAGTGGGTAACTCAGGATTAAGCTCTACTGTTTTCTTAAAATAATTGTAGCCATCTTCGCTCCCTGAATTCAATAAGCCTAAATGATACCATGATTGATAAAGACTAGGGTTAAGTTTGACTGCTTTTTTAAAATTTGTTTGCGCTTGCGGCCAATTTCCTTGATTAAAATAATCCAAACCCATTGTCTGAAATATTTTAGCGTCATCTTTTTCACTTTTCTTAAAGTTATAAACAGTCGGCGACTCATGAGGTTTAGTAGGAGTAAGCTTCTGCCCTGCTCGAGCGCGTGAGCAACCAGAGGACAAGAAGATAAGGATTAAGAAAATAATTAATTTATTCATAATTATACAGGAGTTTTTTATATACCCAGAAACAGCTAATCCAGAACAAAAATAATCTATAAAAAATTAGCCATACAGAACTAATAATTCTCTGCCAAAACTTCGTAGAAGGCCTGCGGATGTTTACACGCCGGGCATTCTTTGGGAGCTCCTTCACCCTCAAAGATATAACCACAATTAATACAATGCCATTTTGTTACCGCCTTCTTCTTGAACACCTCGCCGTCAGCTATATTATTAATCAACTTTCTGTATCTTGATTCGTGAAATTTCTCCACCTTAGCTATCTGTTCAAAAGACCGCACTATCTCTGAAAAACCCTCATTTTTAGCCACCTTGGCAAAATCCGAATAAAGCGCAGTCCATTCCAAATTTTCTCCCGCTGCCGCTTCCTCAAGGTTATTCTTGGTATTTTTGATCATCCCCGCAGGATATGAAGCAGTTATTTCCGCATCTCCGCCTTCAAGATATTTAAAAAATACCTTAGCATGCTCTTTTTCGTTTTCCGCCGTTTCGCTAAAAATGTTAGCAATTTGCTCAAAGCCCTCTTTTCTGGCGGCAGAAGCAAAATAGGTATACCTGTTTCTAGCCTGCGACTCTCCGGCAAAAGCAGCTAATAAATTTTTCTCGGTTTTAGTGCCCTTTATTGACTTAACCATGACTCCTCCAATTTGATTTAACCAATGCCTCTTACCAGTTCCTTAAATAAAAACTTCTTAAATGATTATACGTCAATACAATATAAAAAACAACATAAACCATATACAAACAATAAATGTAATCTTTTATAAATCTACTCCGTGTTTGGAAGAATGCTCTTTTAATCTTATCTTCATAGACATTTGTTTAAAAGTTAACCTACGGAATATCTCGGGGTTATCAGAATCAACATCTTCGGCAAAGCCATCTATTAGATTAAACTTCAATAGTTCTTCATTAATAATATATTGATAATCCCCGCTCTTAGCCTCTAATTTCCTTTTATTACCGCTAATCTTTATGCCTATTAACCTATTGCCCTCTATTTTCTCTATAAATACTGTATAGTCCCCGAATTTCATGGGCCTTCCTGCTTTTAAGACTACGCTTCCTGCAATATCGCTAAAATTAGCACTTCTTATAATAAATAGACTAGCCAACGCTATTATTATTACTGCCAATATAAAAAACCATGTTCTTTTCATAAAAAAATAATATTTTTATTGGATGAAATCAAGGAAAGCTACTCTTTTACCTCAGGCTCTTTAAAATTAAGTTGGTAAAGGTCTACATTATTAGCGTGTTTCCCAAAAAACGTCTCTAAAGTATCGGCCAAAAATTTTTTGTAGAAAATAACTGCGCCGATTACAACTATTACCCATATAATTAGCTTTTTAATCATATTAATTTACTCTTAACATTTGTTTTTTTAATATATCGCTGGGCTTCTCTAAAATAACTTAACTACCGCTGTTTAATCAAGCGATACTGCCACTGATATTTATCTTTATCCTGCATATGCGGAAAATCATCCCAACCCCCTGGCGGAGCCCAAACGCCATAAGCTATTGGAATACTTTCCTTATTATTAGTCTTGCGATAAGCTATAACCCATAAAGCATCAAGTTTTATGTTCTTGCTTAATTCCTGCTGCAATAAATAAGCGAAAAGATTCTGTAATTGGACAAAAGTAGTCCCGTTGGCAACGGCAACGGATAACTCAATCCTATACATCTTCACCTTATTATTTAAATCTAAAGTCTTATCTTTACGATTTAGCAATGAATACTGGCATGTCTCATTTGATTTTTGCTCTGAATATATTTTTTGTTCAGGCTTCACTTCTTTTTTATCCTCTTGAAGCAGAACTTCATCCTTATCCGACTCTTCTTGAATTATCTCTTTTGCGCTATTTTCTCTTTTAGTCATTTTTTGTTTTGTCGGGCCATCCTGCTCCCATTTCCGCGCCTCCTTTACTTGCTGCTCATTTTTAACATCATCTTTCTTTGCAACAATCTCTTTTTTAACATCGGGTGCGCTAGGTTTTACAATAGAGCCGGAGACTCCTTTTGGCTTAGATATAGACTGTTTCTTAACCGCTGCTTTCGGGATAGGCGCAGCCTTTGGCAGAGGCCCCTTCTCCGTACGCTCAATTAATTCCTGAGGCACTTCAACTTGACATTGTGCGCCGTCAACTATCCCTCTTATGGTAACGGAGTCTTTTGTTGCTTTTACAATTTTGCCTTCGAGCTTTGTCCCATTCTTATAATAAACAACATCGGCCTTTGCGGATGTGGCAAGAATCAAAAAAAGCAATAAGAATAGGCACCTTTTCATATTATCCTTCCCTTGTTCACTTATTCAAAAAATCATAAGATTTTATTCTTTAATAAACGTTCAACAATCGTGACATGACCTTTTTCAGCATTGCCTAACTTCTTAAGAACTACTAGTAACGATAAATTTTCGGTGTTCCCAAGCATCTGTTTATAGAAAGAATTGTAAAAATCAGCAGCAGATTTTTCTCTGGCCAAAGCAAGCTTCAAAGCGTCTTCAAATGTACCGGGCTTTTTGTATTTCTCTTTTGTTGCATATTTCTTAAATTTAGTTGTCCAAACATCAACTCCCTGGTTTTTCTCGCTTTCTAACATTCTCTGTATGATCTTTACATGGACTCCTTCAGAATCACGCAATCTTTTTAAAATAGAGAATAATTTCAGCTCTTTGGCTTCTTTTAATAACCCATCATAGAATTTATATGATAGTTTTTCTTTTTCTAAGGCTATCTTCAAAACATCCCTAACTGTGTAAGGCTTTGGATATTTAATTTCTCGGGTATATTTCATGGTTCTCCTTTAAATAGAAATACTAACTTAAACTATAAACTATTTATCCTCTTATTTAACGAAATTAATCTACTGTTAATGTCGCGGTCTTGCCTGATGGGCCCTTAAAAGTAACCGAATGCTTCTTCTGGCGTCCGTTAAAATAAAATACGGCAGCTGCTAACACTGCCAACGCTATTAGTGCTATCAATATAGTTTTATTCATTATCCCTCCCATTCTGCAATCATTACTATTTTAACAAAAAACCTTATTGAGAAAACAAAAATCTTAAGAAACTTTAGGCTCATTTATAAATACAGCTCCTACTTCATATCTATTATCTTCCATCTGACTGATCCAGACAACTTTTGCAAACCCATCATAAGAATATTTTAATAAGGAAAATCTGAGTTTTAATATAGTATCTACAGGAATGAAATGTTTTGTAAAGAAACATACCCCGTTTTGGCTTATGTTGCGGATAACTGAAGAATAGGACTTAGGACTATTAGAAACTTCATAATTAATTCCTGCCTGATGCGGAGTTCTGATGAACTTTCTTCGCTCAATCATATTAAATTATAGCACTGTTAATAAGCTAAGCAACAAAATTATAATGAAAAAGGCTGAGACTTTTTAAGCCCAGCCTAACAAGATTAGTTATATAAAAACTAAACTCTTCTATTTCTTAAGCATTGGGAGGATATCGTGACAACCTTTAAAAGTAAATCCTTCCTCCCTACTGACTAATTTAAAGAAATCACATTCCATGCAATCGCTTAACTTTTCAACAATTGTCCCCTGAAGCTTACCATCACAGAGCGTATCTGCTATAGCCCAACATATGCGCCCTGCATTTTTCCCGCCATTAAAACCGTTGGCTTTCTTCTCCATTGCCGCAGGGCATATTCCAAATTCATAAACATTAGCCCCGCCAGGTTGGCGTCCGCATTCCTTATATTCCCAACAGTTTAGCTTCTCCATAGCTTCACCTCTAAGAATGCATTATCTCTAGTATAAGTATAACATATTATTTACCTAAAAAAGCGAGAAGGCCAAACTATTATTGCTTACCTTTTTGTTCAATTAAGAAAGTTAATTACTTTAACTTATGTTTTGATAATTTACTGATTTTATCCTGAAGCGTACCCATTGGGCATATCGCGCACCAACCCCTATGTCTTATCATTACTCCTAAAATTATGGCAATAAGAGTTGTCAACAAACACATTCCTACAAACACAGCCCCGATAGCCAGTAAATTTCCTCCTGTGCGAATAATTCGATACGACAGATAAAAGGCAAATAGAAAAAATACTAACCAGCGGAACCATTGCTTAGAGAAATTATGCGGGATTGGCTTATTAAGGCTAACTTTTGATAAAACGCCATCTAAAAAAGCTCCTCTTGGACATAGATTCCAACACCAGTACCGCCCTTTGAATATTGCCAACATTAAAAAGAAAGCCATCATGACAATAACTAAATAACCTAACCAAGAAATAAATAAACCCCCAATAACAATCAAAGGTAAAAACCATATCATAATTAATTGACTATTTTTCATTTCACGAAACCTCCTTTATTTATTATAGCCTATAAAGACACCGCTACAATAAAAAACCGCTCTTTAAGGAGCGGCCTTTTGTATTAATTGCGTGGACCTAATGCAATATTACTTTTAATTTACAAGAAACTTAATTCCTTATAAAAGAAGCCCCTGGTTTTCTTTCTTATTTGCAAAACTAACAAACCACTCAATGTATTCCTCTAGTAACTCTCTATTCTCCATAGGAACAGCAAAAAACTCTATCCTAGTAAGATAGGTACCTCCAACCGCAAAATTATCTATATTATGTAACTCCCTTGATTCTACTACTTTTCCAGTAAAGGGAATCCAATCAAAAGGTTTTAGAGGAATTTTAATTAATAGCTGTAGATGAGTATCTCTCTTATACTCTCTTTTTGCTGTAAAAACAGCTCCACCGGTACTAATATTTCTAATAGCTGTAACATCCCAATCAACATCGGCTGCTTCACTTAACTCCGAGTACATAATTACAATCATTTTATTAACCCTGATACTTCCCCTTTTCTCACTCCCTTTCTCCCATACTCCAATACGTTTCTGATAAATACGTTCGAATGCTTCATTCTGCCTAACAGCAAAATCGCAGTAATCTTTAAGAAAAGTAGCCGTGCGCTCAGAGATAAAATCAAACTTTGCGCGGGTCCGGAAACCACTGACAAAAGCTCCGGGATATTTTGTTACATCCTTTGACTCAAGAACCTTAAGTCTACAATCATGCCACTCATTTGGCCTGCTTGGCAGCTTCAAAGAGGCCTCGATAAGATCTCCTATCTGAAAAACAACGGGGCTAAGAAAACAAACTCCTTCTTGATTTATATTACTGATGTAAATTGTGTGAGTCTTTCTTTCGGTATCCTTAAATCTGAAAAGAAGCGACTTTCTTATCCGGATTGATTTGCGTTTCTCTTCTGTGGGCATCCTGAGGTCCTCCTTTTAAGTAAAATTCCTCAAATTCATTTTATCACAAAACATTGAGATAACAACAAGAACTGCCAATTAATAAGTAAATTTACCTAGAAGCCTATTTGCTTAAACTCACAATAGAACAGGGGAAACCCTTGAATTAATAGCTAGGCACTTACCAAGAGTATCCCCTGTAAAACTAATTTAGCAAGAAACCAACTGCGCTTATTTTTTAAGAAAAACTATGACCTTATCTGAGGTAATCTTAGCGTTTGGTATAATAATTCTCCTGTCCTCGACAATAAGCAGAGTATTAAACATTTGTATTTCCTCTACCACTCCCTTGGACCCTCCAACCTCAATAGTATCTCCAACTTCAAAAGGCTGAAACAAAATAATCATTACCCCTGCGGCAAAATTCGCAAGTGAGCCCTGCAAAGCAAAACCTATAGCTAAACCAGCAGCACCAACAAGGGCAACGAACGAATTTGTTTCAATACCCACTTTACTAAGCGCGGCAATAATAACAAAAATTAGAATAACATAATAAACAATATTTTTTGTAAAAGAAGCTAAGGTCTTATGGACCTTCCCCTTTTCCATTGCTTTCTCTACTATTCTAGACAGCAATTTTGCAACCCATTTTCCTATAATAAAAATAAAAAGAGCAGTTAAAAAAGCAACCCCGTATTTAATAGCATACACTGAAAGTTTATCCCAAATCCCTTGCATATTCTCTCCTTGTATTATTATGTTGCTCTTCTAAAACGTTGGTTTATATTATTCGTAGTAGGCTGGGGATATCGGTTTCCCTCCTTAGGAAGCCCTGATGAGCTATCCTGATAAAAAGAGTGATACCCCGCCTCTACGAGACTATCCACGAATAAGTAAGTTGGGAACCTCTTTAGGTATCCCGTCTAACTGACAAGGCTGTGGCTCGTAGAGGTTGCGGGTTTACTCCAGCCAAAACAGAAAGGAGTAACAAACATGTTGTACATTGGCATTGATATCGGTAAACGCAACCACGAAGCCACTATCCTTGACGAATCTGGTAAAGAGCTGTGCGAATCTGTTAAATTTCCTAATTCTATTGCTGGAGCTGAAAAACTTTTGTCTAAGATTCCTAATCTAAAAGATGCAATGTTTGTTTTAGAAGCTACCGGCCACTACTGGTTAAGCGTATATTGCTATCTGGCTTCCAAAGAGCTGGCTGTTCAAGTAATCAACCCCATTCAGTCTGATTCCTTGCGTAACCTCTATATAAGACGCAGTAAAACTGATAAGAAAGACTCTTTCATTATCGCTGACATCGCAAGGATCAACAGAATGCCTAAAACAAAACTTGCTGATGAAAATACCTTAAAGCTGCAAACCCTTACGCGTTTAAGATTCGAACTCATAGATCAGGTTACAGCCCTGAAGGCGCGCATAATCGGCGTCCTGGACAGGATATTCCCCGAATATGAGTCGATCTTCTCCAATATCTTCATCAAAAGCTCAAGGGAACTCCTGAAGAACTCCGCTTGCCCGGAAGAGATACTGGAATTTGATTTATCGGAACTCGCGGAATCCTTAAATAAAGCATCGAAGGGCAGATTCGGCACAGTTAAAGCCAAGGAATTACAATCAAAGGCTGCCAATTCCTTTGGCATAACCTTGGGCCTGGATGCCTTCAGGTTAGAGATCAAATTACTCTTATCTCAAGTAGAATTCCTTGAGGCGCAAATTAAAACGCTTGATTCCTCTGTCAAAGAGCTACTGCAAGAATTTAAGGACTGCTTTATTACAACCATCCCGGGCATAGGCGATGTTTTAGCTGCAAGCATACTTGCCGAGATAGGTGATATCAACCGGTTTAACCATGTCAAAAAGCTTGTCGCTTACGCCGGATTAGATGCTACTATCCATCAATCCGGCCAATTCACCGGTACAAGAGCCAAGATATCCAAGAGAGGCTCGCCTTATCTACGCCGCGGCCTCTGGTCAGCTGCTAATAGCGCCAGGAGATTTAACCCTGTACTGCGCGACTTTTATCAACTGAAGATTGAGCAGGGCAAACATCCGCAGGTAGCCCTTGGCGCAGTCGCCAGAAAATTGACTCATCTTGTGTATTATATTCTAAAGGAACAAAAACCTTTTGATCCGAATTATCAGTGGTCTAATGTTAAAATTTACGTTGACTCTTTATAGTAAGTCTTTTT
>Ga0172371_10000695_pt1 | contig 52988 bp, 54 predicted proteins | sample Lak12m_FD_114543 | JGI IMG/M metagenome (GOLD analysis project Ga0172371, IMG submission 114543) | Freshwater microbial communities from Kabuno Bay, South-Kivu, Congo - kab_022012_12m | ecosystem: Environmental > Aquatic > Freshwater > Lake | place: Democratic Republic of the Congo: South-Kivu... | reverse complement strand
GAAATGTTCTATTCAAGGTTGCCAAAAATTAGCCGAACAAACTCATCATGTAACTAGATTTTCCATCACGCGAACAAATAATCCGTATGAACTCAGACCCCTTTGCAAAGACCATCATCAAATCACGCATGCCAAAGATCTCCTCTATTTTCAGATGCGAAACACGACTTTGGCATGAATCTAGGCAAATTTTCATGCTAGATTTTTCCCGGATAATAAATTAGATTGGGTGACGATTATTGACGCTACCAAAATGTGGGTTAACAACAAAAAGATGAAGGCGATTATTGTGGATGTGATTCCGCCAAGTGTTAGCAAAGAAGAAGGCGCTAAACACCTTATTGAAGCTGAAAATTTAGTGAACACTTACGGCGGCATCGTAGTTTTGAAAGCTATCCAAAAGCGCGGTTTACCTGATTACGACACCTACATTGGCAAAGGAAAGCTCGAGGAAGTTCTCGCTCTCAGCAAAGACAGCGGCGCCGATATTCTCATTGTCAATAATATTCTCAAACCTAAACAGGTTTTCAATCTCGACGAAATCCTTCGTCCGCTGAATATGCGCGCCTGGGATCGCGTCGACCTCATTTTGAAAATTTTTGATAAACACGCCAAGACCACTGAAGCGAAATTGCAAATTGAGTTGGCTTCTATCAAGCACATGGGACCGCGCATTTACAACATGGGTATTGAACTTTCTCAGCAAAGTGGAGCCCGCGGTAAACTCGGTGGTCAGGGTGAAACCAATATTGAGTTGATGAAACGCCACTTGAGAGACCACGAACAGAGCGTGATGAAAAAACTTGAGCATTATGAATTGATAAATAAAGCCCATCGCGAACGCCGCAAGCGTCAAAACTGCAAAACTGTTTCCATCGTCGGTTATACCAATGCGGGAAAAAGCTCGCTCCTGAATGTATTAACAGGCAAGGATATTTATATTGCCGATGAGCTTTTTGCCACTTTGGATACCCGTGTAGCCAAGCTCTATATTCCGCCGAAAGAGCAAAGTGAAACTGGTCAATACAATCCCGGTAAACAAATTTTACTTTCAGATACCATCGGTTTTATTCAGGATTTGCCTCCGGACCTCATTCAGGCGTTCAAATCCACTCTTGCGGAGACCGTAGATGCTGATTTGCTTTTGCACGTGATAGATATCAATGATGAAGAATATGAGAATAAGATCGCGGTCGTGGAAGATATTTTGCGCCAGCTTGGATTGGAAAATAAGCCAAAATTATATGTTTTCAACAAAGTGGATTTATTGGCTCACAGAATTGTTTTTGAAGACCCCAAAGATGTTCCGGAACTCAAACGTCATGGAGGACTGGTAAAGGCTGGAGCTTATGCTTCACATCTTTTAGGATGGATGGATCACAAAAAACACGACGAAGCCGCTGGTCGCGTTCTACAATTGAAAAAACAGTTCGAGCACTTCAATCCGGTCTTTATTTCCGTCGGTCAAAAAATAAATCTGGACAAAGTTATCACTGCAATCGACGAAAAGATCTAGGCCTATACAAGCCATGTAGTTGCTTTTTTTTAGCATAAAGTGTAGTGTACAGCCCATTTATTAAAAAAAATACAATGGCTTATAATCCAGGAGGTAGTAAAAGAGGAAGTGGAGATCCAAGATTCGGCGGTGGCGGACATGGCGGAGGTGGAAGAAGTTTTGGCGGCGGACGTGATCGTGGACGCGACAACCGAGGTCCAAAACAAATGCACGAAGCCACTTGTGCCGAGTGCGGCAGAACTTGTGAAGTTCCTTTTAGACCAACTGGTGAAAAACCGGTTTTTTGCCGTGATTGTTTTAACGCCAAAGAAGGAGATAGTAGAGGCAGCCGTAGGGATGATAGACGTGACAACAGACGCGATGATCGACGCGATTACAGCGATCGCCGTGAAATGCACCAGGTAGTTTGCACTGATTGCGGTACGACTTGTGAAGTTCCTTTCAAGCCTTCATCTGATAAGCCAATTTACTGCGATTCTTGTTTCTCTAAGCACAAAGAAGAAGGTTTTAAAAAAGATCGTAAAAACGATATTCCGAAACCACCTTCAAAGCTCGAAGAAAAAGTTGAAATAATGAACATTAAACTCGACAGAATTTTGAAAGCTCTAAATCTTGCAATTCCCGTAAAGGAATCCAAGGAAATCAAAATTCCAGAAGAAATCATAGAACCTGTAAAAACATCTGAGATTAAGTCTATTTCAGTGGTCAAGAAGGCTAAAAAAACCAAGGCTGGCAAAAAAGTTTCTAAGAAGAAATAAAACGCCTAGGCTACCTTTTTGCGTTTCCCAAGGAGCTTCTTCCTCATATAATTTAGCACCACCTGCTCAGCATTATCTGAAAAACCTGCTAATTGCTCAGGAGTGGAAGTGACCTGATCTCCTTCAAGGCGATTCAAAAGCGCGCAACACACAATGGCTGCCGGAATGCCCGCTCTCAGACAGAAAGCGGCAAAAGCTGTCGATTCCATTTCTATATTTCTCACACCAGCTTCATGAGCCTTCTCAAGGAAAGCAAAATGATCTTCCACTGTGTAACTTGGTTTGAAGAAGCCATCCATTCTACCTTGCCCGAGATAAAAATCATCAGTTCCCATAGTTTTGCCAATTTGCGCATTTATATCTCCCGCTGCCGCCAATAATTCTTGATTTAAATTGGCGTCCAGTTGAGTTGGATATTTTCGTTTAACTCCCAATTCCGTCTTCTCATGCCATGTCTCAAGTGAATCATTGACCGCTTCGTCAGCGATTACTACGTCACCCCCTTGTACGCCCACGCCTCCTGAAGTTCCTATTCGGAAGTATTTGTAATCAGTGGCCCCTGCGTAGTGCAGCATCTTGGTTAATTCATCCAATCCTATTTGCATTGAAGGCATTCCCATGCCATGTGAACAAATTACCACCGGCCCAACTTTGAATAATTCAAATCTCTCAGTCTTTCCGATTGGTGTTGGAAGATTAGCTCTCCTTGCGATATAATCACTGATTTTTGTAACTGTTGTTCTCAGGTTTTTTTCGCCTCCAACTACTTTACGAATTGAACTCGCGACTGCTCTTAAACTACTAATTTGCTGATCTTCCTCTTCCGGCTTTGTATATCGTACAATTGGCAAATTAAGCTGTTGCGCCACTTTCGCCGCCATTTTCTCGGCACGCATGCCACTGCCACCCATACACACAAATTTAGTGTCACCAAAAAGCTTCGGCAATGGATCCGCGCTAGTCAGACCCAAATGATACAAAAAATCCGGATTAAGCTCTCCCAGATTCGGATTTACGTCTCTTAAGTAGCTATCTTGAACTTCTGGCATGGTGTTTTATTAAAGGAGGGCATGATAAAACCAATGTCTGATTTAGACAAGATTTTTTATGTGGGGTGTGCCCGGGCACACTTTGACGACAACTTAGTCGCATCCCTAAATTCTGTTGACTAATTCCACAGTTATCCTAGTATAAGGACTATTTTTTATAAATTATATGAGCGATATCATTGAAACAAGCTATCCGGACAATAATCAAGAACCACAATGTTTGATTACTATTCCTCATTCAAGTCGTGGAGGAAATATGTTTGATAGGTTCCCACAAATCAAAGATGCTTTTAAAGGTCGTGAAGGGCTTTTCCAGGCATATCTGAATCTTGAACACGACGTCGGTGCTCAAGCCTTAGCTCATAACGTAGGACAAAGACTCGAAAAAGATCACGGTATTTCCACGAGAGTATTGTTTTCGCATAATATGCATCATGGGATTGTTGATCCCAATAGAATACCTGGGCAGGCAATCAGACCGGCTTTACATTACGAGCGCTATCCGGGACTTAGGGAATCCCTGGAATTGACTCATCAGGAGCTCATTGCTGAAATAAGAGCTGCACTTCAACGTATTCCAAATCTTTCTCGTGTTGTTGCAATCGATCTACATACAATGGCGCCATATACTCCCGGCGTGAATCCTAGTTCTCCTACTGAAGCTGCCACTCTTACACCGGATGGCATAGAGGCTTATATCCAGGCATTTACTAGCCGAGAATTTAGAGGAGCAAGAAGACCAATAGATATTCTCACGACGGTAAGCGGACAGCCTCAGGTGGGAGATCCAATTCTTGCCGCCGCTTTGAAAAATTCCCTCGAACAAGGTGGTTTTAGAGCTGAATACAATAATCCTTATCCACTTTCTCCGGTACTAATGTCTACAGAAATAGCCCGTCAAACTAGAGGACTAGCCTTGGATATACCAAAAGATTTGGTGACACAAACAGGACCAGACGATGAAGTGGATCTTACAAATGCCGTGAACGACAACCAGAAGATTGACAGGCTGGCAGTCCTCATCGCCGCCGCCATTGCTGAGACTGTGAGAGGTTCCTTGTGACACTCTAATTGGTGGGTCTGCCTGGGCTTGAACCAGGGACCAATCGGTTATGAGCCGACTGCTCTAACCACTGAGCTACAGACCCACGTTTTCAAAGATCTCAGTGAGTTTAATATAAAAATCGTCCTAAATCAAAATTTTAGAAAAATTTTAGATTTTTTTTAACTTTATTTTAAGAAAATTTTAAGTTCATTTGGTACAACAGAAGAGCATCAATTAACTTTGGGATGGCAGGTCGCATGAGTGGACTACGAATCCGACTCATCCGGGTTCAAGTCCCGGCATCTCAACCAATTGATGTAAAAAGCCTCTAAATATTTAGAGGCTTTTTTGACAGTGCTGAGTGGACTACGTGAGACTATTATATCAAAATCTTTCTCAATACACCACTTTTTCATAGCATTTTTTGCAGTAAATTTTTTCAACTCTATCCGCCCTGAAGGTTGTCCAAAATTTCTCTGAACACCCATCCGCATGCCCATGTCCTTGATCATTGCACATACATTCACGCTCGCATAAAACACGCGAATTCATCAAATTTTTTCTTCTATAATATCTACAATCTATGCACAATTTTGGCAGGGGAATATTGCCGCGTTTATAAAATTCAAATTCCTTTTGCTGAATTTTGTAACTTCGGCCACACTTAACGCAATCAAAAATTTCCTTTCCATTTGCTTTGCCATACGCTCCCGGTAGCTCTTTTTGCCAGTGAAAACCTGCTCTCAGAGCTTCTTTTTCACTCAACGGATACCACTCCATCGCCACGGTTTCGTTATAAGCAAAAGGGGACAAATTGCTTGGAAAAAATTCACCAAATTCCTTTCGTTCACTCATCTCCCGAATAATTTTATTTTGCAATTCGAAATATGCTTTTTCATCATATTCTTTATTCAAAATACAAAATTTGCCGTGTTTGATACCCACGCAGCCAAAGAGATTTTCGCAGGTGTGACAATTTTCACTATATAAAACAAATTTCGAACGCCAGCAATAAATACTCCATGCCTCCGCGTATGAATAATCCGGAGTTATACACTGATTGCAAAGCTCCGGGCCGCCGGTGCTGTAGCATTCATAGCTGTCCTTGCCACCATCACCATTTGTCATCCATTTGCAGTCATGTAAATCTCTCTGATTGAAGCACTCTTTAGAGTTTTTGCAGTTCACCAGATTATTGCCGGTACAGTTTTCACAATTCACCAAATTCGCATATTTTTGCGGAAAATTTTTACGAAATTCCGAAAATTTCTTTCTTAATTCTTCTCGCGATTGGTAATCTTCAAACTTAAAAGCCGCCTTTCTTTTCTTATATTCCTCTTCCGAATATTGTTGATTGCCAATACAAAAGCTTTTATTGCGCAGCCCCACGCATAAAAGACAGTCCTTGCAATTCTTCAAGTCATAGCCAAAAACACAATGTCTGCAACTTTCACATTGCTGACATTCCTGACAATCATAGCATTTTTCGCAGCACAAAGAGTCATATACCAGCTCAGATTCATTGACGAAATAAGTGTCATAGCAATCTCTCGAACGATTATTTTGAAAACCATACATACAATCGTGCACATACCAGGTCCCAATCATCAAATAACAATTTTTGCCTCCTTGAAAATCATAGGTATATTCACAATTTTCACTTCCTTTCTCACTGCCGTCATCATTCATCATCGCTAGTTTCGGCACGGCATCTAAGAGCTCTTTATATTGCTCAAAAAAAGGTTGATTCGAATCATATTCCCGCCCATAATCACGTGCGTCCCACTTTTCTGACCACCAGCAATTGTGACAATAAACATTTTTGTGAAACTCCGGATTGTACACGGAAACTATCGCTTTCTGACAAAGTCCACACTTTGCATTGTAATAATAGCGTTCATTGCGAAAAGTATAGCGTTGCTGTTCGCGGCACGTTGGGCACATTTGAGGCTTCGGCACAGGATTTTCAAGCTTTAAAGCTTTTCCGAGTTTCGCGTAAAACTCTTTATCTTCCTCCACCACCTCAAAACTTTTTTTACAAATTTTACAATCCGTCATACTATAAATATATCACATTCCATCTTTAAAATGTCCTTTTTCGTTTATATACTCAAATGCAACGATGACACGCTTTATACTGGTTCCACTAACGATCTTAAACGCCGTCTTCACCAGCACAATCATCTTAAATCCGGGGCTCATTACACAAAGATACGTCGTCCTGTGACTTTGGCATATTTTAAACAAGTGAAAACTTTAAGTCTCGCGAGAAAATGTGAACACGCTTTAAAACAGCTATCCAGAGAAGAAAAATTAAAATTGATAAATAAAAGCCCCGCTTTGGCGGGGCCCTTATAATCCAATTTATTTTTGACTATTCAAACAAAAGATCCAAGAAAGATTTTGCGTCTACACCACCTTTATCAAAGTCAGCCTTGCAGGTAGTTTCAATTTTCGCAGCAGCCTTATCTTCGATATCAGCTTTTTGTGGAACCGCATCCTTCAAAGCTGCTTTTACAGCTTTATCATCGGCAAATCCATATTTTTTATTGATTGCTTGTCCTTCTGCATCCGGCACGTTTCCATCATATTTAGCCGTAGCACAAGCGGCATCTACCAAAAAATTTACCAAATTAGCATTTTTATCAGCATCACTTGTCGTACTTGTTGCAGCTGGAGTTGTCGTAGATTTTGCTGCGTCATCAGTCTTTACTGGAGTAGTCGAACCTCCGCCGCAAGCAGTCAACATCAAAGAGCTCACAGCAACAATTGCTAGTAGTTTTTTCATGGTATGGGGGTTATGATTAAAAAACTTTGCAGAATTTATTTTACAGCTTTTGCACCGCCTTTCTGAGCTTTTGCCAAAGTCAAAGCTAAACGAGATTTCTTATTTGCAGCGTTATTTCTATGAATCAAATTTCTCTTTAGGCACATATCAATTACAGAGTAGGCAACAGGCATAAACTTTACCGCCTCATCCAACTTGCCATCAGCAATAAATTTCAATTGTTTCTTGAAAACTGTTTTTAACTCATTTCTATGAGGAGCATTGCGATCGCGACGTTTCAAAGCCTGACGCATCTGTTTCTTTGCTGACTTGATAACTGGCATTTTCTTGTAATTAATATAATATAAGCACCGTGATTCTAAGATAAGAAACAGCTTTAGTCAAACTAAAATGCCTAAATTACCGCTTGCAAGACAAATAGTACTCGCTTCTCAGAGTCCCCGCCGCAAAGAATTACTCGAGTCCATAGGCCTGGATTTCATTGTTCATCCAAGCAATTTTGAGGAAAAAGATACTCATATTACACCTGAAGAATTGGCGCTTCATAATGCCATGGGCAAGGCCCAGGAGATAAGCCGCCATTACAAAGATGCCTTGATTATTGGAGTAGATACCGTAGTGGCATTTAACGAACATTTTTTAGGTAAACCAAAAGATAGAGAAGATCACAAGCGAATTTTGCGCATTTTGAGCAATACGACCCACAAAGTTATTAGTGCTATTTGTATAATCGACACCCGTAGCAAAAAAAATGTCACCGCATTCGAAACCACCTTAATCACTATTGATAGACTTGATGAAGATGATATCGAAGCCTATGTAAACTCAGGCGAAGGCGAAGACAAAGCCGGAGGCTACGCCATTCAAGGTATCGGTTCACTTTTTTGCCAAAAAATCGAAGGAGATTATTTTAATGTGGTAGGCTTGCCAATGTACCGCCTAAGAAAACTTCTGAAAGAATTTGGCATAAAAAAACTATTATGAAACATTCTCATCCTACCCCCCTCCAAAAATCTTTTCCTAAAAACTACCTAAACCGCAGATTTTTGAAAGTAAAGAAAATGTTTCGCAAAACAAATGTGAAATTTTTACTAAAATTTGCCAATGTGGCGCGACGTACCGAAGATCAGGAAATAAAGGTGTTGGATCTTGGTTGTGGCACCGGCACTACGATCGAAGATTTTTGGCAAAAAATGAATAACCCAAATTGGCGTTATGGCAGAAGACTTCATGGCAAAAAACTCATTACCATTGGAATGGATAAAAATCCTTTACCTGAGCTTATTGATAAAAAAATTTATCAAACTACTTCAAAAATTCAAACAAAATTTATCAAAACTGACGCCCACAAAATTCCCTTACCTGATAATTCCATTCACTTTGGTTATTCCGTAGGTCTTTTGCGCTATTTGAAAGATCCGCTTAGAGTAATGGAAGAAGTTTTTCGCGTTCTCAAGCCAAACGGAGTTTTTCTCTGGCTATTGAGTGGCTACACCGATATAAGCACCAAACCTTTACTTGAAAAAATTCTTAAAAAAACTCCTTACGGGACCAAGGCCTTTCAGCTTTCTTTCGGTTCCGATAAGGTGCGCGGCACTTTAATTTGCAAAAAATATCGTCGCTCAGGTTTCAAAAAATTTCCTTTCAAATTAATAAAATCCTTCCCACGTACTTTACGGATTCTCCCTGCCGATAGTTTCGTCCCTCACAGAGTGTACGAAAAAACAACCCCTTGACAAGTTTCCAATATAGTGATATAGTCTCAGGCTTTATTTAACACATTAACCTCTAATATTTATGTGTAAAACTATTAAAAAATGGCTTATTGCCAAGGTGATTGCCGGGTCGATTCTCGGAGTACTCCTGATGTCTCTGATTGGTTCAAATCCCTCAGCTCAGGCCTTTACGCTGGTCTCTTCTGATCAGGCTCCTACAATTACTAATGTCTCAGTTTCTTCAGATGCTTTTGACCCTAATCTGAATCAAACTGTAGCCGTTAATTACTGTTTGAATACTACGGCAGGCGTAACTGTGGGTATTTATATGCCTAGCGGTACAAGCTCTCAAAAAGTGGCTATTTTAATGAATAATCAGCCTGAAAATGCCGGTTGTTATACCGTAAATTGGAATGGTAAGCATGGTGCTTCATCAGAAGTGGGTACGGCAGGTGAAATCGTCGATAACGGTCAGTATTTCTACTATATTGAGGCTAAAAATGCCATTTCCAAGGTAACTTCAAGTGATTGGGTTACTGTAGGTGATAATACCTATAATGGAACCCCAAAATTTGTAGACGTACAGGTGAATAACCCCGTATTTGACCCTTGGGACAGCCAAAAAGCTTCTATTGATTTCACTATCTCAAAAAGTGGTTATATTACTCTTCAAATCAACGATAGCGATAATCTGAAAGTGGTAAAATTAATAGATAGCAAGTGGTATGAAAAAGGTGAATATACCGCTTATTGGAACGGTGAAGATGACGTAGGCCAAAAAGTGTCTCAAGGTGAATATTCTTATTCTATCAAGATCGTTAATGGTGAAAACGTAGCCAAAAAGACAGGTAAATTGGTTATCAAAAAGGGTTATAATAATCAAACAGCTCAGACAGAGGATCCTCGTATTGAAAATTCATATGCCACAAAAGATGAATTTGATCCGGGTCGTAAAGAAAAAGAATATATAGTTTTTGATCTTACAGCTAAGGCTGACTTGGAAGTATCAATTTATGATAAAGACGATAATTTGGTAAAGAAAATCTATTCAAAACCTGATCAGGAAGCTAAAACTTATCAAATTCAATGGAATGGCAATGAAGTAATTGGCCAAAACTCTACTTACACTTATAGAATTTATGCTAAAAATTCAGTAGGTGAAGATGTTCAAAAAGGTAAGATTAAAGTTGCGGAAGATCGCAGCGATACAACCAGAGCTAATGTTTTCAAAGACTATGTGGATTCAATAGTTTTCAATCCAAAAGATGGAGATCAAGCCATTAATTTCACTCTCGAAAAAGACGCTACTGTTACTGTGGAAATCCGTGATGCGAAACATTTGGTAACTACAATCGCAAAAGATGTGCAGCTTTCTGAGGGCAACCAAACAGTTTACTGGGATGCCAAAGATAAATATGGTTCTTACGCCGATGATGGTCAATATATGTACCGAATCACTGCGAAAAATAATGCCGGTAAAGAAGTCGAAGAAGGTTCTTTCACTCTTAAAAAATCAACTGCCGCAAATCCGACAAACGATTGTAACCAATTTAAAGACGTAAATAGCTTGAATCAATATTGCGCCGCCATTCAGTGGGCTGCATCAGAAGGAATTTTCCAAGGCTATAACGACGGTACTTTCAGGCCGGATCAAGCCATTAGTCGTGCGGAGGCCCTAAAAGTAATTCTTAAAGCTCTTAAAATCCAATTACTTTCTCCTACAAACGAAAACCTTGGCTTTAAGGATACAAATGCAAACTTATGGTACGCGCCTTACGTTAAAACCGGTGTAAGTCTTGGAATCATTCACGGCTATAACGATGGCACGTTCAAACCTAATCAGATTGTAATTCATTCAGAAGGTCAGATTATGCTATTCCGTGCGGCCAATTCAAAAGGTGTTTACTATCCTGAAACAAATGACTATTCTCCTAGCTCCGCAATGACTAGGGGTGAAATGGCGGACATGCTGTACAAGTATTATCAAAATTCGTACGAATTAAATTAAAAATTTGGACTTGAGATCATCGTTTACAACCCATATGATGATCTCAGATTCAAAAGAATATTAGAGGGAAGAAAACCCCGCTTAGGCGGGGTTTTTTTTTATCAAAGATTTTCCACTTTCGCAAAAAGTAAATTATTGATAATCTTACAAAGAATTCTAACCCTCATTCAATATGTTTAAAACTTTAAAAGGCTTATTAGCCGGAATTATAGCTGGAACCGCCGTAGGCGTACTTTTTTCTCCAAAGAAAGGAAGTGAAATTCGCAAAGATTTTAAAAAGGAAATTAAAGGTGGAGGAGTTGGTTTGCATACCGCAAAAGACACTTTGACTGATATGGGCAAAGACATCGGAGACACTTGCAAAGAAGGCTATGAAAACATTCCGGAAGACAAAAAAAAGGAAGCAGCAAAAGCTCTAAAAAAGGCTGAAGGAAAAGCTAAAAAAGTATTTAATACTCTAAAGCATAAATTTGCAGGCAAGAAAAAATAATAATCCGATTATTGGAATTATAGGCGGGCAAGGGCAAATGGGTCGTCTATTTGCGGATTTTTTTTATGCGCTTGGAATAGAAGTTTTGATTTCCGATCTCAGTACTAAACTTACAAACAAGCACCTTGCTGAATCTTCAGATATAGTCATCATTTCTGTGCCTATCAACCAAACAGAAAAAGTAATCAATGAAGTCCTGCCTCATATTCGTAAGGACTCGGCGATTATGGATTTTACTTCCATAAAAGAACAGCCTGTGAATTGGATGATGAAGGGCAATTGTGAAGTCATGGGCATGCATCCGATGTTTGGTTCCACCAATCCTATCCCGGGTCAAACAGTAATTCTCTGTCCTACAAAAAAATCGGGATATTGGTCCGGTTGGATGGAAAAATTTTTACGTGCAAATAACGTAAAAATCGAAAAACTTACGCCGGCCGAGCATGACAAAACTATGAATATTGCCCAAGGTCTTATTCATTTTGCTGAAATTACTTTCGCGGATTCCATCCGTCGTTGCGGTATGCCGGTTGAAAAACTTTTTCATTTCACCGGCAAAGCCTCAGAGATGAAAGTTCAGCTCGCGGCTCGTTTGATAGCGCAAGACGCAGGCCTTTACGGCAATATCCAAATCTCCAATCCTTACGCCCTAAAGTCTCTCAGGGAATTTCAAAAATCAGTGGAGGAATTGATTGAAATTGTTGCCAAAAAGGATCTCATCGGTTTTAAAAAATATTTTGAAAAAAACAAAAAGTTTTACGGTAAGTATTTGAAAGAAGCTTACAGCGATAGCTCATATTTGATTGATCGTCTTTTGGAATTAAAGACTGTTCGCCAGAAAAAAATAATTTCCCAAAAACCGGATAAAAATGATTTGGCGATTCTTGGTCCTGCCAATACTTTTTCTCATATTGCCGCCGATAAATACAGCAATGCTAAAAAATATTTTGCCCATGACATAGACGAAGTATTTGAATTGGTTGAAAAGGGAATTGTGAGTGAAGGTTTAGTGCCTATAGAAAACAAATTACATGGCACGGTGCGTGAAACTTTGGACGCTTTATTTGCTCGAAACGTGCATATTTGCAGGGAAATCACCATTCCGATTAATCATTGTTTGATCTGTCTCGCCCACGCAAAAAAATCCGATATAAAAGTAATCGCGTCTCATCTTCAGGCACTAAGTCAGTGTAAGAAATATTTGCACAAAAATTTTTCAAAAACCGAAAAAGAAGCTGTCAGCTCCACCGGTGCGGCTATTCAAAAATTGCTTCAGGCAAACGATAAATCCATGGCCGTAATTGCTCCGGCGCTTGCCGCGCATGATCCTAAATTAAAAATTCTTGCCACAAATATTGCCGATGGAGAAAATAATGCCACGACTTTTGTTGCGATAAAAAAAAGAAATATTTCTCTTGCGCAGACTACTGATAAATTGGTAGCCGGCGGACATAAAACCTTTATTGCTTTTTATTTTAGTTCGGATGCTCCAGGTACTTTATTTACCGTTTTTCAGGACTTTGCCAACGCCAAAATAAATCTCACAAAAATAGAATCTCGCCCTACTCAAAAATCTTTTGGTGAATATATTTTCTATCTTGATTTTAAAGGTCACGTTTCCGATCCACACGTCAAAAAAACTCTTCAGTCCGTAGCCGCAAAAGTAGCCAAACTGAAAATCCTCGGCAGCTATTGACCCGGCAACTTTTAATGCTAGACTCACTAGCCAAGCATTAATTAAATTTAATATGGAATCAATCATCGCTGATCAATTGTCCAGGCCCAAAAGTAAAAGAGGAGATCTGGCAGGTTCTTTAACTAAATTAAATTTTGGCGAACATCTCACCAGAATGGGTGAATTAAATCCTGCCTATAAGGGCGCTCTCACCGGAGCTAGGATTTCTCGTGAACTTCGTAGAGAATTACAGGATATTTTTATTGGCGAAGAAAAAGATGAAAAAGGCCGACCACTACCATTATCCAGACGTACAATTATGGCGCGTTTGGAAGTAATGATCACTTCCTTCATGATGAGAATTGAACAAATTGAGGGGCTTCAAAATTCCTCCCCCTCAGAACAGGAATTTTCCCGTGAAGAATCAGCTGCCGCCGTGCGCACTTTTCTAAAAACTGTTCAGGAGGTTATCAGTCATGCCGATGATCGTCGTGCCCTTGGTAGGGGCGAAGGTAGCGTGGATGATATTATCGTTGATCCTCGTTTAATTACAGACACTTTACTTACAAATCTCGGGCTGGAAGATTCTATTCCGGCAAAAGGCATTAAAGAACCGGAAAAAGTTTCTCATCGTGCTCAAGCCATTCCAGATATAAAGGCCATGCTTGGGCATTTGGAGCCGATCAAGCTGCCCGGCCAGAAGGATCCTGAATTAAAATATTTTCGCCTCATGCGTATGGCTGAAGGAGAAAATGAAGGAATGATTCTTGGCACCCAGGTGATTAATGGGCAGAAAGTCCTTTTCAAAACTGATCTTTACGGCGCCGGACGTCGCATCGCGCACATTGAAGCCGGATATTTAGAAGAAATCGATCTTTTGAAGAAAATCGATTTAGTCGTTACAAATGCTTTAAATCATCTCGATGACTGGTCGAAAATTTCCGAAGAAGATTTAGCCGAAATTCGTTCAGGCATGATTGAATGTATTGATAACCTGGAGAATGTAGAGAATAAGGACAAAGTAGCTTTACGCCAGCAATTAGAGGCTTCATTCACTTTCCGTGATAGGAGTGGTCGTTACAATCCAAATGTGATGCAATCTCGTTTGCTAAAGGCAAAAAGACATCTTGGCGCTAGGTTGGAGGACATTGAGGATATTTCTCGACATTTGGCTGTAGATAAACTAAAAATGCGTGGATTGGTGAAGGAACAAGTAGATCCGGTAGAAGACTTTTTAAAAAGAATTACTAGTGCTCCTCACTGGAAAAAAGCTGATATGAAAGCTGAGATTGATAGATTAAAGGCTATAAGTGTAGGACAAAAATACGAACCATATCTTTCATTTGGTCGTCAATTTGAAGCTAAATTGGAAAAGGCCAGTGTTGCCCTCGAATCGGATGACGTAGAATTAGCAGCTCAGGAATTTACAGAAGTTTATCTCATAGCTAAGCTCGAACGTGCCTATAAAGAAATTCAGGCTGTGTATTCAAAAATATCTCTTCATCCGGAAGAATCTAATCCTGAAGCCCTACTTGCTGAATTGCAGGGAATTCACGACAAATTGAAAACTCACAACTTTGCTCCAAATAGAAAAACTGATAAATACACCCCCGCTTTTATTGAAATGTATCATTTATTGAACAGTTTAAAGAAGCGTCTTCGAGAAGCCGGTGCTCCTGCTCAACAGAATTTAAATTTTGGCGAACAATCAGCACTAGAACCAGAGACTCCAAAACAAGCCAAGAAAAGCCGTATGGATGCCGTACTTGATAGAGTAAGAAAAATACCGGCTGTCGGAAAAGTCATTGCCGAAATTCGCGGTATTTTATCAAATGTTTTGAACAAATTTAAAGAGCCAAAAGTTGCAAGAAAATCTGTGCAAGCAAGCACTGAATCTCCAGTCCCTAAGGAAGAATCTTTTGCCATCATCAAAAAGAGAGTCAAAGAATTCGATTTTCGCGCCCTAGCCCAAAACTTGCCGGCTTAATTCACAATCGTAGAATAACACTCCTCGCAATAAACTTTTTCCGGTCTCTCCGGAGCGTAGGTCGTCATCATATCTTTGGCGCACTTTATGCATTTTTTTGGCCACAAATGTCGAGGATTTCGAGAACTGATTCTCTCCAAAAAGCGACAATCGGTGCATTTTCTTGGAAGTGGAATTGAAAGTTTTTTGTAAAACGCCAATTCTTTAGGCATGATTTTATAATTTTTTCCGCAATCCACGCAGGCAAGCACCTGCTCGCACATCGCGCCATCAACCGCCTTCAAATCATCCGGCAATACAAAGCTCTGCTTTGCATATTCCTTTGGATCCGGCTCTCTCCAGCGATATCCGCGCTTCGCAGCCTCTTCCTTCTTTAAAGGAAAGCGATAATTTGCCGCTGTCTCATTGTAGGCAAAAGGGGAGAGCTCGACTGGAAAAAATTGCCCCCACTCACCGGTCTTTTTCATATGTTCAATAATTCGCACTTTCATTGCCTCATATTCTTCCGGCTTATATTGCTTATTCAAAATGCAGTATTTTTTATTCCTCAAACTCGCGCAGCCAAAAATATTCATAGAATGAAAACAGCAATCGCTATACCAAGCATCGCTGCTATCAGAAACAAAAGTATTAAAAGCGCAATTGTTCAAGGCCTCCACGCCCAACCCCTCAAGCACAAAAGATCCGTGCCCCATTCCATAAACATCATAGCAATCGTGACTGTTGAAAATCCAAGTGGAATAAGCACAATCTTGCAATTCAAAAGAATCGAAACAATCATGCGCGTTCTTGCAGTTTAAAAATTTACTATACTTATTTAATTCCAAAACCTTAAGTTTCGCCTCATAAGCTTCTTTAGTGTAGGGCTCATTCATGATGTAATTTTTCTTGTTTCTGAGCCCGTAGCATCCCACACAATCATGGCAGCCTATACAATCATAACAGAACATTAAATTGCTGGAATTTTGACAGCTTTGAGCGCTGATACAGGCATAAAGTTTATTTGAATCCAGACATTGATAGCAGAGTTCGCAATCATGTAAAAAACTGCAATCATAAGAATCTCTCAGATTATTGGAATGTGATACATACATGCAGTCTTCACATTTTTCAATCACCATCGAAAGATAACAGTTTTTGTTGTAATAAGCTTGTTGGCAGTAATCACTGTTTGTAGGATTTATATTGAATAAACCAATGCGGGGCACTACTTCTAGAAGTTCGTTGAATTGTTCAAAAAACGGCCGCCCAAAATCAAAATCTCTGCCATACTGAATTGAATCATGATTAGCATCCCACCATTCTTCAGGCGTATAGACCTGATATTTGGAATCAGCCGAATAAATAGAAATCATGGATTTTCCCGATTTTGAACTATTGCGCTTGTAAAATGTCCTTTCGTTACGAAAATTAAGCTTATGCTGCAAACGACAGTTTGGGCACATTTTCGGATCCGGGGCATCAAAACGCTTATAAAATATGCGATCCGCATCCCGGATTTCAAAGACATTTTTACAATTTATGCAGGTTAGCATGTGCCGATTATATCAGTTATTTACGTGAATTATGAAATTCAAAGATTGGCTTGCGAAAATGTTCGCACAAAAATCTGTGCACGGGCACACTTTTTACTCAAGTTTTCCACTTAAATAAGCCATTCCGTCTCTAAAAAACTCGAAATAAGAGTTGCTTATACGAACTACATCTTAAGCTGGAATTTGCCTGACGTGTGCCAAAAAAAATCGCAACTCATGGCACTTGCCTAAATCTTTAAATATGGTAAAATGAGACTCTGTAATTTTACTATGCCTGAACTGCAACTACCAGATGGACTTACTCACGACTGCGACAATTGCCAGGGGCTTTGCTGTGTGGCAAATGTTCATACAGTTGAAGATGGGTTTCCTTTAAATGAAGACAAACCTATAGGTGTGCCATGCGAACATTTGGAATTGGATAGTACGGCCCTAATAGGTCTTCATAAATGCAAAATTCATCACCAACTTCGTGAATTGGGTTGGAATGTTTGCAAGAATTTTAGCTGTAACGGGGCCGGACAAGTCGTAACCGAATTTTTTAATGAAATGGGAATAGTATGGTCTGATGAAAAGCCGGAAAATTTAGATGATGACCAATGGTGTAATCGTTTGGAAAATTTTTATTTGGGTTACGCAGTGCTACAAAATGTTTTCAATTTTTTAGCTCATATAAAAAAGTACAAAGGTGAAGAAATATTTTTGAAAGCAAAAGCTGCAGTCAAAGAATTAATGCCGGAATTAAGCACTGAATTAATAAGAATTGATAGTTGCATCGATCACATTGAATGGATAATGAGCAGATTTGATCCGGTTATAAGAAAAGTTTTGGATGAATCAAATGCTTCCATTCGCACCAGCGCCAATCCTAGGTTTAGCTCCTCATACGTGCCAGCATCTCGACTCGCTGATCGATCAAAGCTTTAGTGCCTATGTCTTTCCTGTAAAACACCGGCCCTTTCACGCGCTCTACGCCTATTTGAGCTAGTTTCTCCGCCTCGGCTATAGTTTCTCCCATTCCCACCATTGCCACCGCTCTGGAGCCTGCTAAATATAGTCCGTCTTCACGAGCATCCACTGACGCATAATAAGCCTTCACACCGGCGGGTAATTCTCCGATCTCGATTTTTACTCCCTTCACCGGATTATCAGGGTAACCCTCCGGTACCACATATTTGCAAACTGTCGCCTTTTTTTCGAACTCCACTTTCATTCCACCAAGCTCCCCACTAATTATTGCCGCGCACACATCCACTAAATCCGTTTTCAAAAGTGGCAAAACATTCATCGCCTCCGGATCACCAAAACGCGCGTTATATTCGATCAGTCTCACGCCGTCCCTACACGCCATAAATCCTCCATACATCACACCCTTAAATTCGCAGCCGGTTTCTTTCAACAAAGCCTTAGCCACTTCTTTTGTAATCAAAGTCGCCTCATCAATATCCGCATCCCTCAAAAACGGCAGACTGCCATTCGCATCAGAATAAGTTCCCATTCCTCCGGTATTCGGACCCGTGTCGCCATCGTACGCGCGCTTATGATCCTGCACGCATGGCATGTTCACGATATCCTGGCCATCACAGAAACTCATCAGACTGAATTCCTGCCCAACCAATTTTTCTTCAACAACTACGCGTCCGCAATCCACCAGACATTCTTTGGCATAATTTAAGCCTTCGGCTTTGCCATGCAAATGATCTCCGCTTACTTTCACGCCTTTTCCACCCTTCAGACCATCAGCCTTCACTACAAAATCTTCGCCAAGTTCCTCAAAAAATTCCGCCAAACCATTTTCATCATAAAAAACTTTAAACTTCGGATTGCCGGCAATGCCGTACTTTTCCACTAAATCTCTGGTAAAAGATTTGGAAGATTCCAATCGTCCCACAGTTTGTAGGGGAGAAGCACTATGCACTCCCATCTCCAGCAACATATCCGTAATCCCCGCCGCGATGGGCGCTTCAGGTCCCACTATCGCAAAATCCGGCTTCACTCGCTTCACGAATTCCGCAATCGCCTCCGCATCACAAACATCTTTTAATAAATATTCTCCACCATTTAAAAGTTCAAAAATTCCCGGATTCTTAGTTTTTCCCACGGCGAAAATTTCCACACCATATTTACTGCGACTCAAGGCTTCGGCAATCGCATGTTCCCTCGCTCCATTTCCAATTAAAAGAACTTTTTTCATGAAATTTATAACAAATTCAACTGCCTCCTAGCCTCTGCCCCATCCCCTCCATCCAGCTCCATATCTCTTTCCACTTCGCCACCTCTTTCCACGTTGCGAGATTGAGCTTGTTTCTTCAAAATTTCCTCAGTCACATCACCGGTTACATATCTGCCGTCAAAACAAGACATATCCAAATCTTTCACTTTTGGATTTCCCACCACGCAAGAATCAAAAACATCCTTTAAATCCCCATAAAATAAAGCATCCGCTCCTATCATTTTACAAATTTCTTCATCACTGTGATTCACGGCCACTAATTCTTCCTTTGAAGCGATATCAATTCCATACAGGTTTGGCGCGATAATTTGTGGAGAATAAGATGCAAAATACACTTTTTTTGCTCCGGCTCCTCTTACCATATCAATAATTTGTTTGGAGGTATTTCCGCGTACAATACTATCATCAATCAAAAGCACATTTTTGCCGTTTATTTCCAAAGGCATTGGATTGAGTTTATAGCGAATGGATTTTTTACGAATTTTTTGGCCCGGCATAATAAAAGTTCTACCGATGTATCTGTTTTTTACCAAACCTTCACGATAGGGAAGTCCCAGCTCATCAGCTACGGCAAACGCTGCGGTGCGAGAAGAATCCGGCACCGGCATTACCGCGTCAATTTTTAATTTGGATTTTTTTATTTTCTTCGCCAATTTTTTCCCCATTCTCATGCGTGATTTGTAAACCGAAATTCCATTAATAATTGAATCCGGTCTGGCAAAATAAACATATTCAAACAAGCAAGGAGAGAATTTCTTTTCTCCCACTTTTTTGCGGTAGACTTTTCTCGTCACCTCATCGATAAATACCGCTTCCCCCGGTCCCACTTCCTCCAAATATTCATAACCTAAAATATCCAAAGTCACAGACTCCGAAGCAAAAATATAACTTGGATTCAGTCCATCCTTTTTCATCCCGAAAACCAATGGTCTGATCCCATGAGGATCACGGAAAGCAAACATTCCCTGCTTCGCGATGTAACCAATTGCGGCATAGGCGCCTTTACATCTTTTGTAAACACTTTCCACAGCTTTCCATACATGCTGGGCATCAATCTTATCCGGATTCTGATTTGATAAAGATTTTGTGAAAATGTTTAGCATTACTTCTCCATCACTATCTGAATTTACCAAGCGATGATCTTTTTCAAAAATTTCTTTTTTTAATTCATGAGCGTTGAAAACATTTCCGTTAAATACCAAGGTCACACCAAAGGCCGAAGGATTTATAAATGGCATCACTGAATCCACCGATCCACTTCCCATTGTCGCGTAACGATTAAAACCAAGCCCCACGTATCCGGTTAGATCACGCATGTGTCTTGTATGAAAAACATCTCTGACCAATCCTATATCTTTTCTTGCGTGAAATTTTCCGTCATAGGTCACAATTCCCGCGGCATCCTGTCCGCGATGCTGCAAAGTCACCAGCGCGTCATATACATCTTGCGCCACATAATCCTGACCATAAATGCCAGTAACTCCACACATATAGTTTAGGTTAAATTATTTAATCTTTTAGCTGCTTTAATAGTATTCGCCATTAAGCTCGCCACTGTCATAGGGCCCATACCGCCCGGCACAGGAGTGACATATGCTGCCTTTTTCGAAACCGCTTCAAAATCTATATCTCCAACCAATTTATCATTAACTCGATTTATACCGATATCAATTACTACCGCCCCTTCTTTTACCATCTCTCCGGTGATCAAATTTGGCTTACCTACGGCCACGCAAAGAATGTCCGCACGTTTGGTGTGACTGGCCAAATCTTTTGTGTACACGTGACAAGTTGTCACCGTGGCATTGCGATTGAGAAGCATTACGGACAAAGGTTTTCCCACGATATTGCTATGTCCTACCACCACAACTTCTTTCCCCTGAACTGGAATCTTATAATGCTCCAAAATTTTGATTACTCCATCCGGAGTACAAGGAGGCATATATTCAAATTCAGTACTCAAAAATACTTTTCCCAAATTATAAGCCGTAAATCCATCTACGTCTTTTTTCGGTTCTATAGCTCTGATTACATCCGGCACATATACTTGTTTTGGCAATGGCAATTGCACCAAAATCCCATGCACGGTGTCGTCAACATTCAGCTCTTCGATTTTTTCAATTAACTTTTCAGTGGTCACATCCGTCTCGTAATCAATCTCTTCCCAAGCAATTCCTGTCGTTGCGCAAGCCTTTTGCTTTTGGGTCACGTAAGAAATAGAAGCGGGATCTTTACCTACAAGAATTACCACTAACTTTGGATGAATATGCTTCACTTCGAGCGCAGCCACTTCATCTTTTAATGAGAGTAAAATTTCCTTCGATACTTTGCGTCCATCGAGTAATTGCATATTTTGAGGAGAAAAAATTAACAGAGAACATGGATGCGCTCCATATTCTCATTGTAACTGGATAATATCTCTCCTTCTCCTAATCGTCAAATTTCCATTTCTGTAAAAACTCCTTTACCACTCGCAAAATTTCTCCGGCAGTTTCCTCAATAGTTTTTTTTCTTTCCACTACCTTCCAATGAAATTTTTTTGACATATTCTTCAAAACATCCGCGCACTTTATCATCAGTTCAGGATTTTGCTCATGAAGATGAATTTTTTCAATCACTCTCGGATCTCTTTCACCGTCTATAAAAATAGATAAATCTTCTTTTAATAGAAATTTATTGGCTTCTTCCAGCCATTCTTGAGGTAAGCCTTTTGCTGTGCCCCAGGCGATGCCTGTTCCTACATAGTCCTCAGCCACCACCGTGTAGCCATCATGCAAATATTTTTTTAACTCGGGCTCGAATTGATAACGGTTTAAAATAAACCACAATTGAAGCTCATCTTCGGAAATTTTTTGTCCACCCTCGCCGCGCAACACCGAATTCAAAAATGGCCCCGTCGGTGCTAAATCATAAATCGGATATTTCAAGAATTTCACCTGATGGCCTTCCAGCTCCAACTTTTCCACTAAAAGTTTCGCCTGTGTGGATTTCCCCACATTATTTATTCCGTAAATTGTAATCAGTTTACCTTTCGACATATTGATATTTTAATCAGTTCATTCCTCCGGTGCTTCCAAATCCACCTCTGCTCGGCCTTTCCATTTCATCCACTTCTTCCCATTCAAATTTATCTATTTTTACAAACACTCCTTGGGCAATTTTTTCACCTTTTTCTATTGCCACTCCCGTGTCCGTAAAATTATACACCTGAATACCAATTTCGTCTTTCGGACCACAATAATCATGATCGATAATCCCAAAACCATGAGGTGGGGTCAAACCTTTTTTCCGCGGCGTACTACTTCTGGAAGCCACCACCAGCATATATCCGTGAGGCACCTCCACAATCACATTCCCCGGCACCACCACAATCGATCTGGCCGGCACCACCACGCTCTCTCTGGCCACCATATCAAAACCTACCGACCCGCCGGTCTCATATATCGGTAACGGCAGGGATTTATCTATACGTTTGATTTTCACTTTCATATTGGACCAATTTAGAATAAATTATACCCTCGGACAGTACATATAAAATAATACTTATGAATATATTTAAAAAGGCTAATTTTTTGGTCATGAGTTGGACCGTGGAAGCCTTGAATAAAACTGCTGACGAGCAAGCTCTCGAAGCTATTGATTTTGCCGTGGGCGGACAGGCCGTGATCGAAGGTGTGATGATGCGTTCTCCAAATAATCTCACCATTGCCGTCCGCAAAACCGATGGCAGCATCAAAGTGAAGAAAAGAAAATTTCAAACTTTCACTCAGCGATATAAATGGCTGAATATTCCTATTGTGAGGGGAGTAATAAATCTCGTGGAAATGATGTATGTAGGTAGTGATGCAATCAATTATTCCGCCGCTGAATCCATGGATGAAGAGCCACATCAAGAAAAAAAATCTTACGATGGCGAAACCGGCAAGAAAAATCATACAAAATATTCGGTCCTCGCCAAGATTGGCTTGATGATTATGTATATTATCTCCTTCGTTTTAGCTATAGCCATGAGTATAGGGCTTTTCAAATTCATTCCGCTTTTGATTACAACTTGGCTTGATTCTCAAAATGCCTATATTCACACCCATTATATTGTTTTCAATCTTATTGACGGTGTGATCAAAATGACAATTTTCCTTTCCTATATTTACATTCTTTCACTTTTCAAAAGTTTTCATCGAGTATTCGAATATCATGGCGCCGAGCATAAATCTATTTTCAATTATGAATCCCATCAACCTTTAAACGTGGAAAATGCCAAGAAACAAATTCGCTTTCATCCACGTTGCGGCACCAGTTTCATCCTAGTAGTTTTCTTAATCAGTATTTTATTTTACACCTTTATTCCGAAACAACCCGATTTTTGGGTGAATTTTTCCGTACGCTTGGCGCTGTTGCCTTTCATCGCTGGTATTTCTTATGAATATTTGAAAATCAGCGCAAAGCACGCCAATAATCCTATTGTGAAAGCCCTCATCGCCCCCGGTCTTTGGTTTCAGAGACTGACCACTCAGGAGCCGGATGAAAAGCAACTCGCCGTGGGACTAGAGTCCCTACAAGCTGCTTTGGAAATGGAGAAACCATAAAAAAAGGCCCCGCAAGCGGGGCCTTTAAAATTTCAATTATTTGCTCTCCGCAATTGCCTTACTCACATCCAATTTGATTCCTGGACCCATTGAGCTGGTCACCGTCAAACTGTTCATATAATTTCCTTTAGCGCTTGCAGGTTTTACATCGAGCACAGTCTTTACGATAGTTTTCAAATTATCTCTCAAATTTCCTTCAGCGAAAGAAACTTTTCCGAAAATGTTGTGAAGATTACCGTCTTTATCCACACGAAGCTCTACTTTACCCTTTTTGAGATCGGCAATGATTTTTGCGAAGTCGGGACCTACTGTACCTGCTTTTGGACTTGGCATAAGTCTCTTTTGACCAAGAATCTTAGCCACTTTACCCAAAGCTTTCATTTGATCCGGAGTAGCTACTGCTACATCAAAATCTGTCCAACCTTTTTCCACTTTCGCGATCAAAGTATCCGTACCAGCCTCCACCGCACCTGCAGCTTTTGCTTCTTTGGCAAATTCTTCAGATACGAAAGCTACTACACGCACATCCTTACCTGTACCATGAGGCAAGCTCACAGTCGTACGAATGTTTTGATCAGCCTGTTTTGTATCCAAACCAAGATTGAAGTGAACTTCGCAGCTCGCATCAAACTTGCTTGGAGATGTTTTCTTGAGCAGGGCAACTGCTTCTTCGATAGAGTATGCTTTTCCTGGTTCTACCAGCTTAGCCATCTCTCGATACTTCTTTCCATGCTTTTGCTTAGCCATATTTTAGATTGTTAGTGGTGCAAACGGTCCCGCTTAGCGGGACCTCCCACGAAATAAAAAGTTTGTTTATCCTTCTACCTTTACACCCATACTTCTTGCTGTACCGGCGATAATTTTCACCGCAGCATCAATATCATTAGCATTAAGGTCTTCCATTTTAGTCTTCGCAATTTCCTCAAGCTGAGCTCTGGTAATTGTTCCGACCTTTTCTTTATGAGGAATCTTTGAACCACTCTCGATCTTAATCGCTTTTTTGATCAAGAAAGAAGCTGGAGGACTCTTCATGATGAACTTAAAACTACGATCATCATAAACCGTAATTTCACAAGGGATAATCATATCTCCCTTATCTTTTGTCTTGTTGTTGAATTCAGTACAAAACGCCTGAATATTCACACCATGAGGGCCTAGAGCCGTACCAACAGGAGGTGCTGGATTAGCTTTGCCGGCATGGATCTGCAGTTTGATGACTGTCTTAATTTCCTTTGCCATTTTAATGATTGTTACTTAATGTGAAGCACTTGCGTAACGTGAGCATTCTAGATATTTTCAAGAAAATGTCAACCTAAGCATTAATTCTTCTACGCACTACTGGGCTTCCATATTCGGGGTATTTATCAAGGCAATATGCACTCACTGCCTCTTCCCAAGTGTGGACGTTCCACAGCAGTTTTTTATTTACTACACCATCTTCGAAACCACCCGGATAAATTCCGGGAAATCTCTTCTCTAATTCTTCGAAACCGGTAAATCTCATTGAAGGCCTTCCCAGAAATAAATCACCTCTATCTCCCATATGTACGATGAATCCATGTAACCAGCTTTCGGGATCAATCACCAATCCATTTTTCTCGCCATATAACTGATGAGGACCCATAGACTTCATCATTACTCTAGCCACTCTTTCACTATACGTAGAGACATTTTGCGCCAGCGCCAAAAATACATTCACTTCAACATTTGTTAATTCAGTGATTTCACCAGCATTTATGGACGCAGCTAACAAACGCTCCACCTCACAACACACAGGTGTGTACCTGGCGACAAGCAGCCTATGCTCTCCCATGTCGGGCAAATGTAAATTTTTATCCATGCAATCTTAAAAAGAGGTTATTTTAAAACCCAATTCTTCAATTGTCAACCTAGGCTCATCCCAATTCCCACTGAATCAGCTGAATCAAATTCTTAACCTGTGAATGATAGGTTTTTGGATAAGAAAACGCATAAACAAATCCGGAGATTTTTACCGTCAAAAATGCAGTATCGGATCTGCTGGGGTCATTCATGAAGAATGATGCGCTACCAAATTCATTTGTTTCATTTAATTTTATTCCCAAGCCCTGAGAAGATTTCAATTTTATAGTCTGATAAATACTTTCCGCGCTATTATTCAAATCCGTCTTGAAAATATAGACTTTAGCCAAAAGCTCATCCTTTGTTCTAATATTGGTCTTTGTCGCATTTACACCAGTTAAATCACTTATATCTATAGTTTTGAATAATCGTCCATCTAGAGGTTCATTCTCCAAATAGGCTCCGGTAAATCCCGCACTTTTTATTTGTTCTTCTCTTAAATATACGTTTACCGAAGTAGTAGCTGCGCTTTCGTCCTCGAAATCCTTACTAGGCGCTTGAGTAGTCGTCTTTGGCTCGGCAAAATTATTCGGATCCAAATAGTCAGGATTATTCTTGCCTACGCCCATATTTGTGACATCGACCGGTTGATTTGGAATCACAACAGGGGATTTAGTCGTATTATCTACGGGTACAACTGAATTATCTGCACCGAGTTTATTGGTCAAATCAGTATTATCACTGCCTAATACATTTGTTGAAATATTTTTCTTGGTATCCAGACTGCTTGGAAGGGTCAGCTTCATTTGTCCATCTCCGCCTTGATCCGCGGCCACATTATTATCAGTACTAAATCCGGGCAAATAATCTTTTGCCATCAATTCAGCTAAAACTACGACCACTACGATCGTCAGTATAATACTAAAAATTGTAAACTTCTTCATAGAAAAATTGGGAATGGGATCCAAATTATTTCTTCTTTACTTGGGTGAACTCTAGTTCCACCGGAGTTTCACGTCCGAAAATAGTGATTAACACCTTCACACGACCCTTATCTTCATCAATAGTACTGATAATACCATCGTAATTCGCAAACGGTCCATCTAGTACCACTACATTGTCTCCTACAGTAAAATCTATCTTGAATTTTGGCTCTGCCTGGCCCATATGTCTCTTAATAACTTTCCATTCTTCAGGTGAAACAGGCACAGGTATGGTTCCTGAACCTACGAAACCCGTCACATTTGGAGTATTTCTTACTACGTACCAGCTATCATCCGTTACGGTCATGTCCACTAAAACATAACCCGGAAAAATGCGTTTTTCTTCTGTTACAGGCTGACCCTTCTTGATTACGATTTGTGTTTCTTTTGGTACCACTACATCAAAAATAAGATCTTGCATTCCCAAAGATTCAATACGTTGCTGTAATGCTTCACGTACCGCATCTTCATAACCCGAATAAGTATGAATTACATACCAATGACGACCTGTATTTTCTGCTTGTCTTGCCATATTTAAGCTCTAGTAATAATTAAATTAAATAGGTAGCTGAAGCCATAATCCACAGCCGCCAATATGATTGCCATCAAAAAACAAAATGCTACCACAATCAACGTCAATCTTACGGCTTGATTCTTTGTAGGCCATACTACTTTGGTCAATTCTTCGAAACTCGATCTGATATAACTGGTTATTGCGTTCATTTTAGATAAATTAATGTAACCTGAAAAAGCCTTTGCGCTTCTGGAAGGAATATAACACTACGGATCCAGATATTGCAAGCTATTTTCTTGAGAAATGGGCAAAAATATGTTAAGATATAGGGATTAATTAATTGCATGACAAAAACAAAAAAGCTTGTAAAACTCGGACTTGAAACTTTGCTGATGCTTGGAGTCATTAGTGTTGCTCTCCATTTTGTGGCTTTTGCCGATTCGGTTTTGCCAGCCATCGGTACCGATGCTAAAAGCATTTATGCTCAAGGACAAGTACCCGGAGCAGGAGCGGAAGATATTTCCACTCAAAAAGGTTTTGATATTTTTACCAAAGCCTTTTTAGGAGCTCTTCAATACGTAAAAATTCTTACCGTAGTCATAGGAATTCTTTTCCTCACTATCATGGGATACACTCTTGTCACCAGTGGTAGTAACGAAGAGGACGTCACCAAAGCAAGAAAGGGGATTACCTTTACTATTATTGCCTTTATAATGATTAGTATATCTCAAAACATTGCCAAGGTTTTCGACATGACTGATGGAACCATTCTCGGCAGCCCTCAAGAAATCCTCAACCGTGTGCATATTTTTGATAAACAAACGGAGATTTTCGTCACTTTCGTAAAATACGTAATTGGTTCTTATTCCGTTTTGCAAATTGTCCGTCATGGTTCAAAGATGATTACTGCCGGTGGAAATGAGGAGGAAATGGGTAAGAGAAAGAAGGCGCTCATGTTTAATGCCGCCGGTTTACTTCTGGTATACCTTGGAGACATCGCAATCAATAAAGTTTTCTACAATGTCGATAAGACAACTTATTCCGGAATTACCGGAGTTCATCCTTTTGCCAGTGCTAAAGCCGGCGTGGAACAAATCGTCGGTGTAACCAACTTTATCGTCAGCTTCGTGGGCCCTCTCGGCGTATTGATGCTCATAGTCGGAGCTGTAATGTACGCTACGGCAGGTGGACAGGATGAGCAATTGCAAAAAGCCAAGAGAGTTTTAATCACCGCAGGTATAGGATTGGTAATTATCTTTGGTGCCTTTGCCGTCGTAAGTACCGTATTGGCAGGCAAATTGCAGGACATAGGTTCACTAACTCAATGACATGAAAAAATTTCTTAAAAAACTGGTTTTAGCGCTAATGCTTGTGAATCTTGGATTGACCATAAATACTTTCGTGGCTCATGCGTCCAATGTTGACCAATGTCTTAAATTAAATCTTGCTCCGGGCGAGTATCTCAAATGTATTGGCGACCAAACCAAGCTGCCAAATTACGTAGATACCGGAATTCATCCTGATGCGGCTGTGGAGACCAAGCCGGGAGTGGCCACGATTACAAGTCCCATATATTTTGCGATAGATTTATTCCGCTATTTAATCAGTACAATCGCCTTCATTTATATAATTGTTTACGCGATTAAGCTCATTTCTACAGTCAATGAGGATGAGGCAAATAAGGTAAAAGAAGGTCTGATTATTGCGGCTGTAGGATTTATTTTAATTCAAATTGCTGATGTTTTGGTAAAAAAAGCTTTCTTTGGCGACCAGGGAGAGGCTTTTCAGGATGTCGCCACGACAAAACTTTATGCCACGCAGACGGTTAGTCAAATTCGTGGCATTGTTGGATTTTTTGAAATTCTTTTGGGTTCAATCGCGGTTCTCGTTTTGGTTATACGCGGCTTCACGCTTATTGCCAGCGCAGGTAATGAAGAAGAGATTGGTAAGGCAAAAAAACAGGTTATTTATGCAATAGCCGGATTGGTGGTTGTTGGACTATCCGAAGTTGTGGTACGCGGTTTTCTTTTTCCAGCGAGTGGCGCTCAATTACCAAGCACGGAAGTGGGTAAGCATATCATAGTAAGTGTTACAAATTTCTTAGTCGGATTTATCGCAATAGCATCGTTTATCATGCTTTTTTATGGAGGTTACAGCTATGTGGTCTCAGGTGGAAATGAAGAAGTGAAAGATAAGGTTAAAAAAATTATTTTTGGCGCAGTCGTGTCTTTAATTTTGGCAATGGCAGCCTTTGCGACGGTAAATACTTTCATCCAATTTGATAATACAAACAACCCTTCCAGCAGTACTTCTCCGGCGGGATCTCCCACGAAAACTCCCTAAAAGATTTTAAAACATTGCAAGAACGAACGGGAACCCATATAATCTCCCCGAAACATGTCGTTCGTACTTTTGAAAAAATTCCTCAAAAAGATCATCCTCGCGTCTTTCTTTACCACTTTTCTGGTAGCTTTTTTATTGCCGGTTACTCACGCTTTCGATTGGGGTAACTCCGGTGACTGGGGCAAACTTTTTAGTACCGGCGACCAAAACGCCATTTCCTTCACTCAATATAGCGGCCAATTGGCACAATTAAGCAACGAAGGTTATGATACCGCACTCACGGCTTCCACCGATTTAAAACAATACGTCATCAAGATTGTTAATTTTGCCTTAGGCTTTCTTGGTCTAATTGCCGTGTTAATAGTTATTTATGGTGGTGTGCTCTATGTGACCGCAGCGGGCGAAGATGAAAAAGTTGGTAAGGCAAAGAAGGCCATAGGTTACGCGGCAATAGGTTTGCTCATCGTAATGGGCTCTTTTGCTTTTGTGAATACTATTATTAAAGGAGGCACAGGTGGAGCAGATCAAGGCACTGGCACTACCGCCATTACGACTACTAACGGATTTAACGCTTCAGCCGAGCAAATTCGCGCTCTCGCAGCTCAGATTTATAGTGGGTTTTCATTTTTGGCTCAAAGTACAAACGATTTACAAAATATTAAAAACGACATTGAAAAGGACTCTCTCAAGCCTGACAATTTTCCTTCAAAGAGTGAGGTGCTGACCTTCCTTGGTAGTGTTGGAAATAAGTTAAACACAATGAAATCCAGGCTGCCGAATTTTTCCATTGCTGAAGAAAGCATCAATAGTGCTTTGAGAGATTTAGATAAAGATATTGATAAAATCAACAACGTTGGAGATGTGGTTTACATGACCATTAAAGATGGTAAAGAGGTTGTATGTGATGTGCATGAAGAAAGAGCCTTTTTGCAGGGATCATCAGCTTTTACCGATCAGCAAATTTGTTCCAATGATTCAGTTTTAGGAAAAGGAAATAAAAGCGACACCAAATACGACCACTATTATCCGGCGGGACTTTATATGACCTGGAAATCTATTTACGATAAATACAATCTCGATACGGCCAAAAAACCGGCTATCTCTTTTGGTTTAGATTCAGGTAACAATTTTTACGATAACATTATTCAAAAAGTTTCCGCTTCATACCACGAGGATTTGAATAGAATTTTTGCCGAACTGGAAGATATATATTCAAATTATTCCAATATTTCCGCCATCGGCGGAGAAGGCAGTGCTGCCAACGCCGCGCACAAGGCTATGTCGACCAGCAGTGGCTATGGTTACACCTATACCGCTCCGACAATTTCAGATTCTTCGAGTGGTTTCATGTATTCCATTAGTAAGTGGAGCATAAAATCGCAAATCGATACTGCTGGAAATTTCATGGTGTATGGCTTGAAGCAGCAAGCAATTCTTTATGACGAACTTAAAAAGTTAAAATTCGTCCAGGCTCGTCTCACTGCCGATACGGTTGAAGGTTCTGCTCCGCTCACTGTGACTTACAACGCTTTAGCCACAGTGGATCCTGCCGGTGGTAGCGTGCAGGGTGGTAAAATCGTTTGGGATTTGGCTGGTACTCAAACAGTAGATAATCTTACTAGTGGCAAATACAATACCTCCACGGCTACTTTGATTGGCAATAACATGCTGTCTCCGGTAGATAATTCTGTAGATTGTACTTTTGCCCCTCAGGGCAAAGATGCTGCGGATTTTATAGGTAATACCGCGAAGAGATGTGTGTATTCAAAACCTGGTACTTATACCGCCGCTGTGAAAATTAGTTCCAACGATCCGACAAAATACGCTCCTGGTATCAGTATCTTGACTATTAAAGTTCGTCCCCCAACTACAAAGATTGAATTATCCGTACAGGGCAACGGCGATCCGGAGCAGCACACGGTGATGCATTATGATAATGATATCTTAATTACCGATGAAAATACTGTTCAAGTTACGACAAAGGCAGCCAAGGATGGTAAGGGTGTGACTTTCAATGCCAGTAAAACTAAAGATGTAAAAAATTGTAAATGGGATTTCGGCGATGGTAAAACAACAGAATTGCAAAGCTGTGATGTCGCTGCGACACACAGCTATCAAAATGCCGGTAAGTATCAGGTAAAACTTCAAGTAATCAGTGTTCTGGACGTAATTGATAATAAAATTTTTACTCTTGAAGTGTCTTCCATTGCTGCAAACTTTAAGGCAAATCCTTCCGGCGGCACCTCTATAAATAGCAATGTTTTATTTGACGCTTCCGCTTCAAAATCCGATCTTGGTAAAATCACGAATTATAAGTGGACCATTGCGCCAAGTCCCGGAGAAATTTTCAAAGAAGATCCGGTCGTGAATGATGGGGCAGGTTTAAAAGCTTTAAATTATTCCTTTAAAAATCCTCAGAAATACGACATCACTTTGGATGTTACCGACGATGCTCAAAATAACGCTTCATATTCTTTGAAAGGATATCAGGTAAAATCTCAACCTCCTGTAGCTCAATTTGATTATAAATTTAGCGACAAGACTCAGCCCGGAACTGTCTATTTTGATGGCACTAAGAGTTATGATCCGGATGGCACTAAAGATTACAAATTTAGCTGGTCTGTAAATCCTCCTTGTGATGCTTCTACGTGCAAATTGGCAACTGACTCACAAAGTCCGGTGATTAAATTCAAAAAACCTGGAAGTTATGAAGTTACTCTAAAAGTTACAGGTCCAAATCCAAAAGAATATAGTGAATTAGCAAAGACTGTAAAAGTAGATAATGTTCTGGATATAGCTTGGGATCCGGATCAGGAAGTAACCGCTACGTTGGATGAAAAGGGTCAGGCAGATATTAATTTCAAGCTTATCAGCGACACCGCCAAAGCCTATGAAATAAATTTCGGCGATGGTGAAACCGGCAATGGCAATTTTGGCGACAAAATTGTTCACACCTATACCAAAGCTGGAAAATACAAAGCCAAAGTTACGGTTTACGATGAAAACGACAAATCAAATACAATTGAAAGAACAATTTTTATTAGCGGTGGAGACCAACCAATAGCCAAAGCGCGTTTCTACATCAATAGCGAAGAAGTTCAAGACTTGGCTCAAGCAGTGAAGGTGAGTAAACAAGACGTTCTAACCTTTGACGCTTTTGACTCTAAAAATGCGGATGGCTCGACGCAAAATCTTAAATACAGTTGGGACTTTGGTGATGGAAAAAATAGTTCAAAAATGAAAGCTACTCACACTTATCAAGAATTAAGCCCAAAGGATCCGGGTTTTTATAAAGTAAAACTTACAGTTTACGATAGTAAGGATTTGGAAAAGATGGCATCGGATGAATTTGATATAGATGTGGTAAATTTACCGCCGGTATTTTCTTCAATTTCCGCTGTGCCGGAGCCAATAAATAACACTCTTGTCTCTCCGGTAAAAGTGACAATGAAAGTCTATGGGGCCAATGATCCAGATGGTCAAATAGTTAAATATAAATGGTGGTATTTTGATATTAAAAATCCGGATCAACAATTGGGTGTTCAAATTACTACAAGTCCGACTGCCAAATTAATTGTTGGTACACGTGGCAAAGAAGGGGACAGCATTACTTATGGTTTTGGTCTGGAAATTGCCGATTCTGATGGTCTAACTTACTCAAACGAAGAAGCTATCCAGCAAGGACAAGTTGCAAAATTGGATGTAGTCAACGGCGCAAACGCCTTACCTACAGCCAAATTTAGTGTAAATAGCACTTCGGTTTTCGCCGGTGACAAGGTGACTTTCACCAGCAGCTCTACTGATCCTGACGGTAAAATAGCCCAATATATTTGGGATTTTGAAGGTGATGGATTCTTTAATGACGAACCTACGGATCAGAGCACTGTAGAACACATTTATACGAAATTAAATAAAGCCGGTTATGATGTCAGATTAAAAGTGGTGGATGATAAAGGTGGAGAATCGATCTCTGAACCAATTAAAGTTCATGTTGATTCATTGGCCAAACCACCGACAGCAGGTTTCACTTTTGCTTCAGTTCCTGGCAGTGATGGCATGAAAATTAAATTTACCAATACTTCTACGGCCGATACTACGGCCGGAGCAGAAATTTTGAGCTACCAGTGGGATTTTGATACCGATTCACTTTTGCCAACGGCCGACAGCAACGGCGATGGCAAAAAAGATAATGACAATGATTCTCAGGCCAAAGATCCGGAGCGCTTATATGGCGAGCCAGGTAATTATAAAGTAAAGCTTACGGTAACGGATAGCCAAGGAAACAAAGATGATGTTGTTAACGCCATTAAAATTCCTATGGCAAATGCGCCTATCGCGGCTTTTACCTCTGCTACTGAAAACGGCCAGGTTGTATTCACAAATACTTCAAAAGGAGACGTACAAAGTGGTAGCGTGATCACAAAAAATATTTGGGACTTTGATATTAATATAGATTCTGACGGTGACGGCAAAAAAGATAATGACAATGATTCCGCTCTCAAAGATCCTACTTACACTTACTCAAAACCTGGAACTTACAAAGCCAAATTAACAGTTATTGATAATCAGGGAGGAGTTGGTTTTGTAGTTAATGATGTCAATTTAAATCCTACTACTTCAGCACCTGCTAGCCAGCCTGGAACTTCTCCAACCGATACTTTAAGTGGTGGATTAAAAGCTGTTCTCACTACCGATCCGGCACCATCAGCCGATGGAGCCATATACATCAATGGCAATGCGGGAACTATTAAATTTGATTTCTCCAAGTCTTTAGGAGCAATTCAGTATTACATAATTGATAAAAATATTTATTTCGATACCGATGGTGATGGAGATAAAACCAATGACCAAGATTTCAAGACCAGCTTACCTGGTACATGGTCAACTAATTTTGATAAATCCTGGGGACAAATTGTTGTAAAATTAACCGTGACTGATATATACGGTAATAAGAGTGCCGCTACTCAAGAAATTAAATTCAAATAAACCTTATCACATGCCAGACACAAATCCACAACAAGATCCGAAGAAAATTCAGGATATTGAGACAGAAGGTGTTGCACCAACAATTAAGCGCTACAACGATACACAGGCAGGGACAACTCCGCCACCCGCACCTGCTCCAGCAAAAGTAAATCCAACCGGTCCGGCTCCTACAAATCAAGCGCCAGTCGCCAAAGCATCAGCTTCAGCTTCAGCTCCGAAAGATCCTATTGCTGCCGCTGCTGCCAAAAAGAAAGCTATATTCGGATGCGTTGGAGGATTTGGTGCTTTAATGCTGATTTCCTTGATCTTATCATTCGTCTTTTTAGCTCAAACAGGAAATGGTACCAGTCCGATCGCCCGACTTTTAGGCATAAATGAAGGAGTATTCATCAACGGATTGATTACTTTTGTTCATATTATTTTCATCCTAATTTCTCTTGTTGCTTTCATTTTTACCATGGTCGGACTTTTCAAAGCCAGCATGGTGCGAGCAGATGATAAGGATGGTAGAAGAGCTGCTTTGCGCACGAGTTTGATTTCGGGAATTGTTTTATTTTTAGTCTTAATTGTTTGGGGTTTTGCTTACGTTTATCTCGATTCAAAACGTGTTCAGATTAGTGCCGATTACACTCAGCCCATCGTCACTACGCCTACAGATACTTTAGGCCTGACCGCTCCTATAGAAGTTAAATTTGACGCCAGCAATATTCCTTTGGATCGTACTCGTTATCAAATCGTTTCACATGATTGGGATTTTGGTGATAAATCTTCAGGCACCGGCCAAATCACATCCCATATTTATAAAGATAAAGGAACCTACAATGTTAAATTGGTCATTTCGGTAAAAGATAAAAATAGCGGCAAGATTTCTACCGGTGGGGAATATAGCACCACCATTTCAGTCGAGAGTTTGGCTCTTTCAGCTATTTTCAATGTTGATAATCAATCCGGAGAGGCTCCATTGGATGTGAATTTTGATGCCAGTAGTTCAGCCGATCCTGATGGAACAATTGCTAAATATGAATGGGACTTTACCGGTGACGGACAATACAAAGATGGCACAGGGAAAACTATCAAACACACTTTCGACAAAATCGGAAAATATAAAGTTTCTTTGCGTGTAACTTCCACCACCGGAAAATCCAACACTTCAGACAAAGAAATTGATGTTGTAGAGTCTGTGACACCGATGGCCGCAATTACAGTTGTTGATGAGCCGACAATTTATGGCCTCAACCAGAGTTATGTTTTCAGTGGAGATAGCTCTACTTCACCAAATGGCAATATTACAAAATATGAATGGACATTCAGTGATAACGCAAAAAAAGTCGAGACTACAAAAACTGTTTCTCACATATTTAAAACTCCGGGTACTCAACAAATTCATTTAAAAGTAACTGATGAAAAAGGAAAGACCGGAGAAATCGATAAAGTAATTACAATTGAAACTCCAAAAGGAGTGCCAAAAGCTAAAATTACTACAGATCAGATTTTTGATGCCAAGACCGGAATGGTAAGTGGTAAAGCACCGTTTACGGTTGCATTCGATGCCAGCGGTACCACCGACAGCGATAACAACATTGTTGATTATCAATGGGATTTCGACGGTGACGGAAAATTCGATGCTTTCGGCGTAAACACTAGCCACACTTATACCGAAGATGGTACCTATAATGCTACCTTGAACGTTGTAGATGCCGATAAAAATGTCGGTAGCGCAACAATAAAAGTTCAAGTAGCTCCCGAAGGAATTGCCCCAAGTCTTAAAGCTGATGTTGCTGATGGAAATATTCCGTTGAGCGTAAATTTTGATGCCAGTGCTTCAAGTTATGCTAAAGGTCAAATTAGTGGTTATAAATGGGATTTTGGAGACGGCACACCGATAAAAATGGGATCGGCAACTCTTACTCATAAATACACCGCAATAGGCACTTTCACCGCCACGGTAACAGTGCTCGGATCAGACAATACTTCAGCCTCAAAGAGCATGACCATTAATGTTCGAGAGATTCCCTTGAGTGCTTGTTTTGTATCTGTATTTGAAAAAGGGCCTGCACCTTTAAATACCACTTTCGATCCAAGCTGTTCTACGGGAACAGCCACAAGCTATTCTTGGAATTTTGGTGACGGCACTACTTCTACAGATGTAAAACCGGGTCACACTTTTGAAAAAGAGGGTACTTATAAAGTAACTCTCGAATTATCCGATGCCCAAAACACCGTTAGCAAATCAGAAGTAACTATCACCGTAACTGCGAAATAATTAACTGAAAAATAATGTCCAAGAAAAAAACTAAACTTTTCATCGCCATCTTAGCTATCCTTTCACTTTTAGCAATTCTCATTGGAGAGATAGCACCCCTATTCCAAAATATTAAATAACTTATTACCATGGTCACTATCGAAAGCAACAGTAAAAAGTCCAAAGCCATCATTATCGGCATCATCGCTCTGTTGGTAATAATGACATTGGGATATTATGTCCGATCTCAAATGGGGAAAGGCGGGGTCACACCTCCATTTTTGCATGTTCCAAAGCAGACACTAAAAGGAGAAATAGTTTCCGGTGACATAATTTGCCAAATTCCCGGCTTATACAGCTTTAGTGACACCGAGGTTTCGAATTACAAAAAACCTGCAGACACTACCGATGCCGACGCAAAAACTTTACTTGAAGGTATACATATCTACCATGCCAATCAAAATATGACAGTTTTGCAAATACTTCAAAGTATCACTCCCACCAGCGGGAATAAAGTGATGATCGCTTATTATCCTTCAAACAACAATTCATCCGCCAATTTTTCCGTTTATCCAACGGATCTACAAGGAGAATCAAAAATTATAACTCCTGGCAATTTTAAAATTCCAGCTAATGAAGGTTTCATCATTTTCTCCTGTCAAAAAACGACAATTTATAAAGTTTTGGATGAGCAAACCGACGGAGATACTTCTCCGACGAATTTTGAAACAGATGACACTACCACAGCTCTTACTCATTGGGTTCTAATGAGTGGCTGGAGTGACTCTCCATCCAAAGAAACGCTGAAGAAAAACTTTTCAAAATACTATATCAAATCAGTTTGGGTACAAAATGGTCCAGGCTTTAGCTTCCAAAAGACGGATGCGAAGACTTTAGCTCTTACGGGTGACTACCGCATGGTTTGGGTTGAGCTGCAAAAAAATCCTAAAAAAGGTGAAGATATAATTTCCTGCGAGGCCAATTGTTCTGCTTCATGTACCTCAGGCCCATACGGTGAACCGGTATGTACTGGTAATTACTTGAATCCACCGACAGGATCAGAAACTGGTACTGGAATATCATCAGATCAGCTCCATTCCCAAACTGTCTATTATAAGTCAGGATCTTCTGGTACCGGAATACCATCAGGTAAGACTGATCATTGCAACACCACTGGAGGAGGATATTCTTATAGTGGATGTTTAGGACAGAAGGCTGCCACAAGTGGATCTGCATCCGGAGCATCTGGTGCATCTGGCAACTCCCCACAATGAGCCATAACTAACAGCACTATAGGTAATTATTCATCTACCATTTCTGCAGTTGAAGTTGGATTCACATTTACTTTGACCGGTGACCACTTGTCTCCATTTGATAAAGTAGTTTTTGATTTTGGAGATGGATCAAATGGAACCGTTCATAACAAGGATTGGTTCTGGGGTAACCAAATTTTAGATACAAATACAACAGCCCATAATTACACAAAACCAGGAACCTATAAGGTTGTAGTAACTGTGACTATTAATTCTGGAAATGGATCACTGGTGACTAAGGGTTCAACAAAAGTCACTATTGATACCTCTAAATTTCTTACTGAAATTATTCCAAAGATATCTCAGGTATCCTCTTGTACTGATTGTCCCATAAATACGGCATGTCAGCAGACTTTAATAGATGGTTATATTTGCAAAGAAAAAATATCATATCAGTGTTCACCTCAGTATACCTGCAAAGGGATTTATATTTGCCCAGGAACTTACAGTTGCGACCTTGATAGTTGTGCAGGAAACATCACTAAAAAACAAGGATTATATATGTGTACAAGTGGCTACAAATGCACTGGTAAATTAAGTTGTGATTCTTCAGGAAGTGCACTAAATATGGGATGTAGCGATTTGTCCGCAAATTCCTGTTCGTTACCTTAATGATTAGTATTTAAAGCTCACCTCACCCTTCCCAAACACCCACATCATTGTCGGTGTCGCCCAGTAGATGGTTGTCGAATCATCTACTTTCCAGTCCGGGAAATATGAATAGTTTATCAAGGTTCCGCCCTGATTATTAAACTTAATTTCCATCTCACTGATTAGCTCAGGCTCAATAGCTTTTCTACTGATAACCTCCTTTTTTGAGTTCATTAAAGTTCTCGCCAAAATATCTCCACCAATATCGTTATTAAAGTACTTAATAAATTCAATGTTATCACTAACGCCATTTTTCTGAATAAACTCCTCTAGATTTTTATCTGGTGCGGCATTAAGAAAAACTATTTTTTTACCAATTTTAAGCCATTCATCATACGTATCTTTGGAAATCTCACTGCCGCTTGGCATACTCATAATAAAGCCACTCATCTGATCTGTTTCAGTCTTTGGTAAATCAGCTAAAGCTTTTTTTGTATATATTACCGGCATTTCAAAAAGTTTCGGTTGCTTAAACCACTCCTTGCTGAAATCCAAAAATCCCACTCCTCCCTTATTTACAAATAAGAAAGGACGATAATTTGTAGCCTCAATCAATGGGCTATAATTTTTCAATTCAAAGATCACAAAATCACCAATTCTATTCTTTTCACTTAGTAGTTTTTTATCCACATTCTTCAGATTCACAGCCTCACCACTTGTTGTCAGCAAATATTGCACATTATAAAGCCCTAATCTTTGAATCATTGAATCCTTATCCTGATTCCTAAAATTCACATCTCCCTGTAGGGAAGTATTGCCCCAACTCAAGGATGCCGCCAAATTGGCCACCACCGGCAGCACAAATTGCGTAGAAATTGCGGATTCGGCCAATAAGCCAGGTACTACAGCTATCTTGTATTTTAAAGGCAAGAAGGTGGAAAAAAAGTGTGGTGAACCTAGAGTCTCCTGGTATTCCGGCATACTTGGTACCGCCACTCGATTTTTGATATTTAACCCTTCCAAATAAGCCATAACTTTCTCAGCCTCGGCATTCTTGGAATAGGCGGCAAAATCATATTTATGAACGTAACTGCGCGGGTTATCTGAGAGGTTGAGAGCATCTCCGTAATTGATAATAAGAACCGCAATAGCTATACCTGCGAGCAATCCTTTGGAAACCTGTCCGGCAACATGTTTCAGCCCGCTAGTTTTCTTTAATAGAAATAAAAATCCACCAGTCGCCAGGAAAATATTTAACACATAAATATGCGCCGTATATCGATAATAATGCACCGGTAAATTGAAATAAGAGGTTAAATATTCTCTAGGCAAAATAATCAGCGTTAATAGAAACGCCAATCCCCAGAAACTATTCTTTTCTTTAACAGATAAGATTATGCCGGTAATACTGCACACCAAAAGCAAAATAGTCGGGATAATGGAAATCGCCAAACTTACACCATGTTCACCAAAATAACTTGGGAAATCATAGAGCACAAAAAGTGGGTCGTTCACCGCTCCCCAAAGCCCCAATTTTATCCCTGAGCTTAGATATAAATCTTTCAAAAACGGAATTAACCAGAATGAGCTCAGTATTACCGCAGCCAGCCCCATAGCCAGTGATGATTTCCAAAATTTTTTCCAATTAATTAAAGTGTAAATACCTAGAACTAACAGAGTGAACAGCAACGTCATCGCATGAGTAAGAATCAACGCAGCTAAAATTAGCGAACCAAAGCTTAGATTGGCAATCTGCGGCTTCCTTCTGTGTTTTTCAATAATTCCCAAAAAGAAAATCATCAGGCAGATTGCAAAAAAACTGGAAAATAATCCTATTGATATTATGGATTGAATCCCTACACCCATACCAGCTTTGTCCTGCACGGCGCAGAGAAATATATTGGCAAAAATCATCGACACGTAGCCACCAGACTTGCCAAACCACACTCGGGCCGTATACCACATCGATAGTAGAAACAGAAATGGCAAAAAGAAGAGAAACAGATTGAAAGACAAAGCCATTCCTATTTTTCCGAAAGAAGCAAAATAGGGAACAGCCATCAATATATAAGGTAGCGGCCCATACAGTCTAAAAGCGGGAAATCCTGCAAACCAGAGATTGTCGTAGCCGCTGATTCTTCCCATTTTTAAATATTCCACCATTTTTGTAAAAAGGTAGTAATGCGGAGTGGTATCCCACCCCGGAGTTATGCGGTCAACCAGTAATGGCCGCAACACCAAAGTCAAAGCCACTAAACTGAATCCCCAGATTAGGAGATCAAATTTATTAGCATATATCCAAGTTTTGATTTTTTTCATAGATGAGCATCAGGATTTTAGCTTCTACCACGGAACAAATCCACACCTATATTGTTGACTTAGATGCGAGAAGATGTTATCATACTAAGATAAAAATAAATATGAAAAACTACAAAACAAAACTGACTTCAATCTGTATTCTCTTGGTTTTGATTGGTGTAATCAGCTCCAATATGATTGCGTACGCCGATCCTCCAAACCTTAATATCACGATTCCAGGCAACAATCCTACACCTCCATGTACAGAGGGACAAACATCAGCTAATTCCACTCTTTTGTGTCAAAACGGCACAAATGTACTCTGCGACGCGAGTAAAGAAGGGACCAAGAGCAACGATGGCACTTTAGTATGTAAAAGTGGTAAATGGCAGGCCGTCAGTAGTCCGACCCCAAACCCAAATCCCTCCACCCCCACAGCAAAAATCACAAACGTAACCGTAGTTCCATCATCGTTCAAGCCGGCTACGGAAAGTACAAAAATCAGTTATACCACTAGTCTCAAAGCCATTATCGACATTAAAATTACCAACGGTGTCGGTCAGACCGTGGGAAATTTGGTAGACAACATCACTCTTGCCGCGGGATCTTATTTTGTGAATTGGTATGGTACAAATGATAATAAGCAAGGTGGCATGATCTTAAATTCCGGAACTTATCACTATAAAATTGTTGCTAAAAACACCAAAACAAATAATGTGGAAGACTCCAAAGAAGGGGATATCAGCTTGATTTATGTTGCCTCAAATCCCGAATCTCCGACAACGGATACCGCAACCAAACAAGATCAGGCTGCTCAGGCAAATGCCACTATGATTTTACAAAACACTAAAAAAGGAACTACCTCAAAAACCGGGCCGGATATTCTAATTTACAGCGCATTCCCAGTCATCGGATATTTGGTTGCACGCCGCAGAAAATAGGACTACACTTAAATCCGTAAAGGGCTTTCCTTCGTTGTTTAACAATCAAGATCATGAGCATGTTCTCAACTTTAATGATTTTGATATTAACCGGCTCTATCGCAATCTGTTTACTAATTATAGGGCGGATTTTTGCGTACAATCGCAAATATCGTTTGCCTGAATCTCAATATACTAAACTTTTTCACATCGCCTCCAAGGAGCACATTCTTATCATCTACATTTTTTTCGTATTAATGAATTTAGGAGTTGGCATCTGGTACATTTTTAAAATTTAAATCATGGGTGAAAACAAAGATTTACATTTTAAGGGACAGCAGGCAAATGAGACTTTGATTTGTTTTTTTCGTCATCACTGGATCTCTTTGTTGAAAGAATTTGTATACTTTTTTATTTATATTTTTATCGTAACTACGGTTATCTTGAAGACTGGTGATATTCAAAAAATTATTCAGGATAGCCTGGAGCTTAGATTACTTTTTATAACGGGCTTTTTTATCGGCACGGTCTATCTGCATAGATTTTTCATGAAAATATTAAATCACTATTTGACTATTCGCATTATCACTGATCGCCGTATAGTCGACCATCAAAAAACTCTTTTCTTTACAGATACAATGGATGCCATAGACATGTCACAAATCCAAAACATCGAAAGAGTAGGCGAAGGATTATTGCCAAATCTGCTCAAATACGGAGACATTAAAATATATCTCAGTTCCTCGGCAGCCTTTCGCACTCTGACATGCGTACCCAATGACAAGTTTCATTTCAGATGTATCACCAGACAAAAGGAAGCTTTGCAACAACATTTACATGAACGCCAACACCTAGGTATTAACACGCACTCCCAAGTTCTGGAACAATTTCAAAACTCAATCCCTTCCCAAAATTGAAAAATTTAGTATTGCTTTTTAGATAAATGTTGCTATCTTATTTTGAGAATTTTTTAACCAATCCAAAACATGGACAAGAATCTATTCGTAGCATTAACAATCGCAATTGGAGGCGCTATGCCAGCTTTGGCAATCGGTATGTTGGCATCTAAAGCTATGGAAGCAATGGGAAGAAACCCTGAAGCATCTAAGTCTATTCAGAGTGCCATGATCCTTGCTACAGCGTTCTGTGAAGCTATCGCTATCTACGCATTGGTAGTTGCATTGATCATCAAATTCGTTTGATACTCGAGCGCTAGTTGCCAATCCCCTAATTATAAAACATGGAAATCATATCCACATTAGGCATTGATCCTAAGTTGATTCTCGCACAGGTCATCAACTTTCTTATCCTTTTCTTTGTTCTAAAAAAACTGGTTTACAAACCGGTGGTTGGACTTTTGGAAAAGAGAAGAGCGATGGTAGAACAAAGTGTTCACAATTCCCAGAAAATTGAAGAACGTCTTGTTGCTCTTGAAGATGAAAGAAAGAAAATTCTTGCTGAAGCTTCAAATAATGCTATGGCTGTAATGGAGCAATCTAAAAAAGAGGCTGCCGAAGAACACCAAAAAGCTATGGTAGCTGCCAAGAAGGAAATTTCAGCTTTGGCTGAGCGCTATAGAGCTCAACTTAAAGATGAAAAGGATCAAATGTTCGAAGATCTCAAGGCGGATGTCGCCAATCTTATTGTCGCAAGTTGCGAAAAAATTCTTCGCAAGGAGTTCGATAAGACCGACCAAAAACGTCTCGAGTCTGCAATCAAGAACGAAATTAGTTCTATTAAATTATCATGAAAGTTTCTTTACGAAAATATGCTAAGGCACTTTGCGACTCTCTGCTGAAAGAAAAAGAGGGCAAAGCCGTGAATCAAAAAGTTCAAAATCTTTTGAAAATTTTGACTAAACGCAAACAAAGCAAATTGATCAAACAGCTTCCGGAGGCTTTTAAAAAGGAATGGTTAAAGGCGCATAAACAAATGGCCGTAACCGTAATTCTTGCAGAAGAGCCAACCAAAGAAGAATTGAAAAATATTGCCAAATTGCTTAGCGACGCTTTTGATAAAGAAGTTTTAGTATCCACTCGTATCAATCCGGATGTTATAGGCGGTATGAAATTGGAATTCGATGATTCAATTATCGATAACACAGTCGCCGCTAATCTTGAAAAACTTAAACTACACCTAACCACTTAACTCCTAAACAATGGAAACTAAAGACCAAATTTTAGATTCACTTAAGCAGCAAATTGAAAATTTTAAAACCTCTGCCAAGGTTGAAAAAATTGGCCATGTTATTGAAGTGGGTGATGGTATCGCCCGTATTTCCGGTCTTTCCACTGTAGCTTCACAGGAAATGGTGGAGTTTTCAAATGGGCAAGTTGGTGTAGCTTTGAACCTGGAAGAAGATACTGTTGGTGCGATTATCCTTGGTAGTGACAAGGGTATTAAAGAAGGTGACGAGGTGCGTACCACCGGTAAAATTCTTTCATTACCTGTAGGTGAGGCTTTGATTGGACGTGTTGTTGATCCTCTTGGTCGTCCTCAGGATGGCAAGGGCGCCATTAAGGCCAGCAAAATGTACCCAATTGAAAAAATTGCTCCTCGCGTAATTAAAAGAAAATCAGTAACTCAACCGGTACAAACCGGTATTAAGGCTATCGATTCCATGATTCCGGTAGGACGTGGTCAACGTGAGCTTATTATCGGAGATCGTCAGACTGGTAAAACTGCCATCGCCATCGACACTATCATCAATCAAAAAGGTCAGAATATGATTTGTGTTTACGTTGCGATCGGTCAGAAAGAATCAAAAATTGCCAAAATCGCCGCTACTTTAGAAGAACAGGGCGCGATGGATTATACTATTATCGTTCGTACTTCAGCTTGTGATCCTGCTTCATTGACTTACTTGGCGCCATTTGGTGGTTGCGCAATGGGTGAATACTTCTTGGATCAAGGAAAAGATGTACTCGTAATTTACGATGATCTTTCCAAACATGCTTGGGCGTATCGTGAAATTTCTTTGCTTTTGAGACGTCCACCTGGACGTGAGGCTTATCCTGGAGATGTATTCTATCTCCATTCCCGTTTATTAGAGCGTGCTTGTCGTTTGGATGAAAAATACGGTGGTGGTTCATTGACCGCTTTACCTATCATTGAAACTCAATCCGGCGACGTATCTGCTTACATCCCAACAAACGTAATTTCAATTACTGATGGGCAGATTTACCTGGAGACAGACCTTTTCTACAAAGGTATTCGTCCAGCTCTAAACGTAGGTCTTTCCGTATCACGTGTAGGTTCCGCTGCTCAAATTAAAGCGATGAAAAAGGTAGCAGGTAAGCTCAAACTCGAGCTTGCTCAGTATCGTGAGTTGGCAGTATTTGCCCAATTCGGTTCTGATCTTGATGAAGCTACAAAGAGACAATTGAATAAAGGTGATCGTCTTACAGAAATTTTGAAACAAAAACAATATTCTCCGGAAGCTGTTGAAAAACAGGTCGTAATTCTTTACGCCGGTATCAATGAATATTTGGATAAGGTTCCGGTTTCCAGTGTTCATGAGTACGAAGAAAAACTCTTCACTTATATTGGAGCTAAACACCCTGAAATTTTTAAAGACATCAAAGAAAAGAAGGAAATGACTCCAGAGACAGAAGCTAAACTCAAACACGTACTTACATCATTTAATAGCGAAATTAAGTTCTAACATGTCCAATTCCATCAAAGACATTAAGCGCAAAATCAAATCTATTCGTTCCACTCGTCAGATTACTAAGGCGATGGAATTGGTTGCCACTTCCAAGATGAAGAAAGCTGTAGAGAGTGCGGTAAATCTTCGTTCATATGGTTATCTTGCGATGAATATTTTGCTCAAACTTTCCAAGAAACATTCTAATCTTCATGCTTATTTTCAACAGCGCGAAATTAAAAATGTTTTAGTGTTAGTATTTACTACAGATAAAGGTCTCTGCGGAGGTCTCAATACCAATATTTTCAAGAAATTTAATCAATCGGTTAATAAACTTCAGCAAGAAAATCCTAAAGCCAAGTTGCACTATGTAGCTTGCGGTAAAAAGGGTGCTGAATTTATTCACCGCACTGGTAAAGAATTGAAAATGGCTTTTCCTGCATATTCCAACCACCCTAAATTTTCCGACATTTTCCCAATGAGCAAAGTCGCAATTAAAGGCTTTGAAAAAGGGGAATACGATAAGGTTGTAGTGATTTATCCGGACTTTATTTCCACTTTGTTACAGAAACCTGTGACAAAAACTCTGCTTCCATTTTCGTCAGATGTATTTGCTGAAATGATGCAAGAACTAGGATCGAAATTTTCAAAGATAGTCGCTCCGGCAGAAAAAGATTGTGATTACAAACTCGAACCATCACCTGAATATATCGTCACAAATATCGTCCCACAATTGGTGGAAGTACAATTATTCCAAGCTGTTTTGGAAGCTGCCGCATCCGAGCATAGTGCCCGTATGATGGCCATGCAAAATGCCACTAAAGCTGCGAACGATCTCTTGTCCGACCTTGTACTTACTTATAATCAAGCTCGCCAGGCTGGCATTACTGCGGAAATCGCAGAAATTGCTGCAAGTATGGTGGTTGTTGGTTAAAAATTGCGAAGCGAATCAATCTAAAAATTATAAATAATAAATCAATAACTCTAAAAATATGGCTGGAAAAGTTACCAAAGTTATCGGCGCCGTTGTGGATTGCTCATTCGAAGGAGAGGAACTCCCAAAAATTTATGACGCTTTGAAAGTAATGATTGGCGAGGAACTTCTCGTTCTTGAAACTCAACAACACTTGGGTGGCAACGAAGTTCGTACTATTGCCATGGGGGCAACGGATGGTCTTCAGAGAAACCAGGATGTTGAAAATACTAAAGCTCCTATTACAGTAGCTGTAGGTCCTGAGACACTTGGCCGTATGTTTGACGTTCTTGGTAATCCTTTGGACGATAAGCCAAATGTAAAAGCTAAGAAACATTATCCTATCCATCGCCCAGCCCCAACATTCGACCAACAATCTACAAAAACTGAGATTCTTGAAACCGGTATTAAAGTAATTGATCTTATCTGTCCTATCATCAAAGGAGGTAAAGTAGGTCTCTTCGGAGGAGCGGGAGTAGGTAAGACTGTAATTATCCAAGAGTTGATTCGTAACATCGCTCAGGAGCACGGAGGATATTCTGTATTTGCCGGAGTAGGTGAACGTTCACGTGAAGGTAACGATCTTTACTACGAGATGAAGGATTCCGGAGTATTGGAAAAAACCAGTCTAGTGTTTGGTCAGATGAACGAACCACCGGGAGTACGTGCTCGTGTAGCTCTTACAGGTGTAACTATGGCTGAGTATTTCCGTGAAGAAGAAGGACGCGATGTATTGCTTTTCGTTGATAACATTTTCCGTTTCACTCAGGCCGGTTCTGAGATGTCTGCGCTTTTGGGTCGTATCCCTTCAGCTGTAGGTTACCAACCGACTTTGGCTACTGAGATGGGTGCGCTACAAGAACGTATTACTTCTACAAAGAAAGGTTCTATTACTTCTATCCAGGCCGTTTACGTACCTGCGGACGATCTTAGTGATCCGGCTCCAGCTACAACTTTCGGACACTTGGATTCCACTGTAGTACTTGCTCGTAGTTTGGCTGAGTTGGCTCTTTTCCCAGCCGTTGATCCTCTCGATTCTACTTCTTCAATTATGGATCCGAATATCGTTGGTGAAGAACACTACAAAGTGGCTCGTGGAGTACAAAAAATTCTTCAGAGATATAAGGATTTACAGGATATTATTGCGATTCTCGGTATGGAAGAATTATCTGAAGAAGATAAGATTACAGTACGCCGCGCTCGTAAGATTCAGAGATTCTTATCACAACCATTCTTCGTTGGTGAAGTATTCACAGGTCGTCCTGGTAAATATTGTTCTTTGAAGGACACAGTTCATGGCTTTAAACAAATTTTGGACGGTAAAATGGACGATGTAGATGAAGCCAATTTCTACATGAAAGGTTCAATAGACGAAGTTAAATAATTTTTCTCATGGCAAACAATATTGAATTCAAAATAGTCACTCCGGAAAAAGTGCTTTATGATGCCAAAGTTGAAGCTGTATCCTTCCCTACAGTTGATGGGGAAATCACGGTTTTGCCTCATCATATCCCTATAATTTCCGCTGTAAAACCGGGAGAATTGAAAATTAAAATTGATGGTAAAAATGAATATTTTTCTGTGACAGCCGGTGTTGTGGAGGTTGATGGCAAAACTATTACCTTACTCACCGATGCTGCCGAACACGCTCACGAAGTTGATGAAAAACGCGCGCAGGAAGCAATCAAGCGCGCTCAAGCAATTATGGCCGAACAACATCAAGATGAAGAAGGTTATGCTGAGGCTGTTGCTCAGATGGAACGTGCACTTTCTCGTATGAAGATTGCTCAGAAGCATCGTCATGGTGGTGCCAAGCCTAATTTCAATGACTAATAATGAATAAGAAACCCGAAAAACAATGGTCAGCATACAATCTCGCTCTCAACATCGGATTCATGATAGTCACTCCAATTCTGGTATTTGGAATTGGGGGAGTGCTATTGGACAAGTATTTGCAAGTTTTCCCGATCTTTACGTTTATAGGATTTTTTCTCGCAATGACTTCGGGATTGCTCATCGTATACAAGAAAACCAAAGATATAATTAATCAGTAAACATGGCAGCAACATTTACACCTCCCACACTCGGCTCAGAAGCAATATTCAATATTGGCAGTTTTGAAGTAAGAAATACTTTGATCACTGCTTTAATGACTTTATTGGTACTTACAGTGATCGGTCTTGTTTTAAAACGCAAAAAATATGCACTGATTCCCGGTGGTTTTCAAAATTTTATTGAAGTGATTGTAGGAGGTCTTTTCAACTTCTTTGATAGCGTTGTAGGTGATCGTAAAAAAACTGAAAGATTTTTTCCTATCGTCGCGACAATTTTCTTCTTTATAATTATTTCAAACTGGATGGGATTGCTTCCTGGTTTTGGCAGTATTGGATTTTGGCATTCAGAAGAAGGAAAACAAGTTTTAGTGCCTATTCTCCGTTCTACTTTTGCAGATGTAAATATGACCTTCGCTATTGCTTTAATTGCCGTCACCTCTTGTCAGGTAATGGGCTTTGCCATGCTTGGTTTAAAAGGATATGGTGGTAAGTTTTTTGTTAACCCCTTCAAAGATCCTATCGGTTCATTTGTAGGTATTCTCGAGTTATTCTCAGAATTCTCTAAGATGATTTCCTTCTCTTTTCGTCTTTTTGGAAACGTTTTCGCCGGAGAAGTATTGCTTCTTGTAATCAGCTTTCTGGTGCCATATATCGCACCTTTACCATTCTACGGTCTTGAAATTTTCGTAGGCTTTATTCAAGCCCTCGTATTTTCATTTTTGACCCTGGTATTTTTGAATATCGCCACTACCAGCCACCACTAGAAGCACCACTACGTTGCTTTCTTTATCTCTTTGCCGTTCAAGAAAATTCTCATTTCAGGTAAAGCTTGAATCTTTGTCATACTCTCGGCATCTTTCAAATCCATTTCAAAAGCTTTTAAAGGTAATTGATCCAGTAAGGCAAAGAGTTTTTCTTTTGCCAAAGCCAAATCCTCAGCCTTTTTTAATTGCATCTCGCGTAATTTTCCATAGAATTCGGTATTTCGCAATTCCCCAAGCTGTTCTTCTTCATAATCCTTCACTTGCGCTTTCAAATCCTTTAAAGATTTTTTTAATTCAAGATATTTTTCGTCTTCAATTTTTTCCTCTTCCTTAACATCTTTTTTTACGTCTTTCAATTCTTCTTCCAATTTTTTAATCTCTTTTATAGCCAATTGAATTTTGTCGTGAATCATATTTTTGTGTTTAAGATTTTGCCAATTTTATCATCAATCCCAAAAAAACTACATCCGAAAATTATGACCATTTGACAGGGTGGAAATTAGTGCTAACATCAATAAAAAACACCCGTGATTCAATTCATCATAAAAACAATAATGATCGCCATGACGGCGATGCTGGCTACCAAGACGCCGCATGTTCAAGTTGCCAAAAATGTGGCCACCAAGCCGGTAAAAGTAGCTCACGTCGAAGCTCCGAAGAAATCTCAATCCATCAAAATTCCATCAAAACCAATTTGTGAAGTGCCGGCTGCCGACCTTCCTGCCAATGTAGACTTGGATAAAATACGCAGCACTTGGCTGGATTGGGAAAACTCCGAACGTGCCGCCAATGGTTTGAGTCCATATTCTTACAATAGCGATCTCATGCGTACGGCGACGATTTGGTCTGAAACAAGCAAACAGAAGGGATATATAGATCACAAACGCCCCGGCCAGTCTGTTTATTATGATTACAAAATTATTGAGAGCTGGTTTAAGAATTTAGGCTTGGAATTCAAGAATATAAATAGCAAGACATTCACTGAAAGCATTGCTTGGGAATATTACAGCTGTAGTGAAGCAGATTGCACGGACAAACTCACCGCGGCCATACGTAAAGGTTTCGATTTTTTCATGAGCGAAAAAAGAAAATTCTATAAACCTCATTACGACGCCATAGTTTCTCCGGAATTCACTCAAATTGGACTCGGCATCATCATCGATAAATCGGCAGGGAAGTACTACCTCACCGTGCATTATGGAACAGAAGTGAGTGCCGGCACCAAAACAACATGTCAAAATTAAACCTTAATCCTTTCACTCCAGGCCACCAAGGCTTCGATCAATTCTTTAATTTTATCTGAAGTCATTTTATCAATCAGGTTTCCTTCTTTATCAAATTTTTCGTGAATCATTGGCACCATAACCTCTGGTTTATTTAAAGCATGCACATTAAAAAACACAAAAGTTTGTCTCAAATGATATTGAGCTCTCGCGCTTCCGGTCATGCCCATGGAGCCGCCCATAATTGCCGCAGGTTTATCTTCCAAACTGTTATCGCCATAAGGTCTTGAACACCAATCCAGCGCATTTTTCAAAACTCCTGGAATTGAATAATTAAATTCCGGAGTAGATATCAAAATGGCATCGGCGGCTTTCACTTTTGCTTTAAAATCTTTGACTACTTGAGGAAGATTGGATTCTAAATCTTGATTGAATAAAGGCAATATTCCCGTATCTAAAATTTCAATTTCCACATCGGCCGGCGCCAATTTTTGTGCCGTCTTCAAAAGGCCCATATTAAAAGAACCCTTACGCAAACTACCTGTAAAAGAAACAATTTTCATCTTGGAATGAAGTTAATTATATTTTCATGAAGCCTTTTTAGTATAGTCCCATTTCATAAAACCATGCAAATTTGCTACGATGCGAACGTTACTTAAATTTTTCATCTTCAAATTAATTCATGCAAAAATCAAAAATATTCGGTATTCAAAAAGAAGTTTTCTGGCTTGGAATAGTGAGTTTTCTTACGGATGTCAGTTCGGAAATGATTTTTTCGGTGCTGACCATTTTTATGAGTGCTATTTTAGGAGCCTCAAGTTTTATTATTGGTTTCATGGAAGGATTATCAGATCTCTCAGCCTCTTCTTTGGATTATGTTTCCGGCTATTTTTCAGATAAAACCGGCAAAAGGAAAATTTTCGCTCTTTTCGGTTACGGATTTTCTACGTTGGCAAAAACAAGTTTGATTTTTTTCAATAATATCGCCGGCGTGTTCTCATTCAGAATCATAGAGCGCTTAGGAAAATCCATCCGCGGAGCACCACGTGACGCATTGATTTCTTCCATGGTGGAAAAAGAGAAACTTGGCTATGCTTTTGGTTTTCATAAGGCTCTGGATAAAGCTGGGGCAATCGCCGGACCTTTTATCGGATATTTTATTTTGACACTTTTGGGTCAAAATTTTCAAAGTTTCAAATTGATTTTTATTGTCGCCACAATTCCGGCAATTCTCTCGGTTTTAGTTTTGAAATTTTTTATTCATGAGAAAGTTCAGCCGGTTACAAAAGTTCGCGAAAATATTTTTACAAATTACAAAAATCTCGGAGAGCATTTTCATAAATATCTTAAAGTAGCGATTTTTTTCTCTTTCGCTTATTTTAGTTATGCCTTCCTCCTGCTGAAAGCTTACGCAGTTGGTTTTCAGATAAAAGATGTGGTGCTTTTATACGCGGTGTTTAATGTTTCATTTACTCTGCTTTCTATCCCAATAGGAAAAATAGGGGATAGAATAGGCCGCAAAAAAATAATTTTGGCTGAATATTTGATTTATGCGCTTATGTGTTGCGGATTTATTTTTGCCACGGACAAAATTTCAGTAATTTTACTTTTCTTGGTATATGGAATTTTTTATGCCATCGACGAAGGTCAAACCAAAGCCTACATTTCGGATATCACCCCGCAGGAACATCGCGCGTCAGCAATAGGTTTATATAATACTGTTACCAGTCTGGCATATCTCCCGGCTTCTCTCCTGGCCGGTTGGTTATGGTATAGCTACAGCCCGTCTATGGCTTTTGGCGCAGCCGGCGCTGTAGCTCTTATTGCCAGTCTGGCCTTCGTAAGGATAAAATAATTTATTTTTTGAAAAGCTGAGAAAATTTGAGTTTCAAAATCGCAAAAAGATATACGAGCTCAAGAATTCCGACTGTATTTACGATTAGAAGAACCACAAACCACCAACCCTGGCCTTTTCTTCCCGCATGCCAGAGAGCTAATCCCTTCCAGAATAAGGTCCAAATAATCAGTGGAATCAGAAAAGGATAAAGAATATGTACCCATTCCGGCGCTCTTTCATTTCCAAAAAACTTAAACGCAAATTCCTTCATATAGATTTTATTAAGAAATCAAAATTCATTATAAGCTAAAATAGTGGAAATCAAAGCAAATGACATCGGGCGGTTGACAGACTTAGAATAAGGTGTAAAAATCAAGTCGTCCATATTTTAAACAACAAAACATGGGACAAGGAAGTTCACCATGTTTAGATGATGATTTAGATGATAAACCGCTTATATTCCGGGAACAAAAGGAACACCAGACGGCATTCCCGAATACAGACGCCTCGGCCCTACGGATGATGAAGAAAATGTAGGAGATAAAGCCCTCAGAATAATTGGCGCTCCTTTGAGAAGAGTCGGCGATATGAAAAGAGAGATAATGAGAATGAGGTGGACAAGAAACCCAAAGAATCCAGATTCTGTAAACCCAGAAAGAGCGTATAGACTAGAACTACACATTTCCACACACAGGATCGCGAGAGGGCCATACGCAGGAGTCACAGTTGAAGTTTTAGGATGGAAAACGTGGAAAGAAGGAAGAGACGGCAATCCATTTGGAAGAATATCCATATCCTGGCAAGCACTCAACGCACAATTCGGCAACGTGAACAACCACGTAAAAATACGCCACGTCACCGGATCACTACACGGACAAATCACCACAATTCCCCTAGGAGATCTCGAAGAGCTGAGATAATTCCATCAAAATCGAAAAACACCTCCACCTTCTGCAGGGCTGGATTTTTAGTTGGCTGCCCTTCTATGCAGAAGTTCGGACTTATTTTAAAGAGAAGTACAACTAAATGAAAGAGCTTCCTAGGAAGCTCGCGGCCGCGCCGCCCGCCCCCTCTCGGGCGGCGCGTGTGAGATGT
>Ga0172371_10000693_pt1 | contig 53124 bp, 43 predicted proteins | sample Lak12m_FD_114543 | JGI IMG/M metagenome (GOLD analysis project Ga0172371, IMG submission 114543) | Freshwater microbial communities from Kabuno Bay, South-Kivu, Congo - kab_022012_12m | ecosystem: Environmental > Aquatic > Freshwater > Lake | place: Democratic Republic of the Congo: South-Kivu... | reverse complement strand
CAGGTGCCTTTCTCTCGGGGACCATGTGGCGTCTCGCAACCCACATTCTCCCAGGAAAGAAGGCACTTGTCAGTTATCTGCTACCCGATCTGAGTGATTTGGACCGGTGGATTCGGGCTTAGGTCTATCCGAAGGTCGAACCGTTGCTGGCGAAATCGCGTGGTGATCCTGAGTACGCCGTCCGCGCCGCGATCGAGGTCTCCAGTACGTCTTAAATTCCGGATGTGATACTCGACGCACCCCTTCGAGACACCGAGTAGGCGCGCCAGTCCCGCTAGAGTGCGGTCTCGCCCCGAGATGCCGCTTTCAAGCAGGGCAATCAACCTATTGGGTAGCGTTCGGTCATGTCGAGTCACGCCTAATCCCTTCCTGCGAACGGCACTACAAGACTTCCAATTTAAGATAGCACCATATATTGTAATAGCCACTAGTATCAAGATTCTACGCTGATTTCACGGTCCATCGAACTCTGAATTGTTTTCCGACAGATTGGGCAGGGGACAGCAGGGTATAATGGGCGCAACACAGGCTTGGGAGGGTCCGATGGTTCGCAGTGAAGACCTCGAAGAGCTGGCACAGATCCTCGAATGGGGCGAAGCCGCGGATTCATATGTGCTGGCGCTGGACGAAGCCATGGCAGGTCGCCTCTTGGCCTCAGATCCAGTATTGCAGCGGACTACCCAAGGTGCCAGAGACTTGTTGGCAGAACTGCTGGACGCGGCAATGAGGGCTTCGAGCCCGTCCTTCGATAGGCTCTCCGTCTACTCATCGGCAGCGACTGCGCTCATCGAGCCTCGCAATACCGGCGCCATCGATCTGCGCCGTGTCTCCCAAGACTTGGAGGGGTTGAACTACGCTGAGAAGGACGCGCTCGTCTTTCTGCAGACTGCATTTGACGCGATTGCGGAAGCAATGCATCGCGCTGCGCGGGAATTGTCCGGTCGACGACCTTCCTGGCAGTATTGACGGCGTTCAGTCTCCGAGAGTTTCTCGCTTTGGCGGTACGTGACTTCCAGGACCAAACGCGCGATACCCGCGAACTCCTCGAACAGTCATTGGCCGCGAGCGACATTCCCTTAAGGCGCGGTCAAGGTCTGTTTGCGTCGTACCTTGAGGAGCTGCTGGGACTCCTTGCTGCTCGCGTGGACAGCATCGACAGCGCTCTTCCGAGCGTTGGCGAGATTGCCCTCCGCGCACACGCCCGACGGCTCTTCAGTTCCTCTCTGGTGCTTGAAATCGTCTCGATGAGCATTGGCTGGCTGGGCGTAGACCAGAGCCTGCTTGTGTCATCAGGTCTCAATCCGCATTTGCGTAAGCTGGCTGCTTCCTACATGGGCGAAGCAGAAGTTGTTATTCACACAACAGACCGCATTAACTACTACAGCATTATGAATGAGGTTGTGCTACACAGTGCAGCTGCTTTCATGCAGGAACTGGATGGAAGCTTAACTGATCGCTACAACCACTTCTGTCTATTCGGTCTTCCTATATCTCAGGCGGAGAACGTTCTACTACATGCAATTCTATATCATGAACTCGGACATAAAGTAGATTCTTCCCTGGGTTTATCGGACCAGGTCTCAAACGACTCGGTATCCTTGATAACAAGCGCTGCTCCGACGGAGCCAGTCGCCTTGAGCATGTTCAAGCAGACGCTGCGTTCGTGGGTCGCGGAGCTTGTTGCTGACGCCCTGGGCGTCGCGTGGTCTGGTCCCGCATGCTTGATTGCCAGTCTCAGTCTTTGGACGAGTACCTCAATCGATCTGCTGTCACCAAGTCATCCCACGGATCGTGTGCGGTATGAACTCATGCTGGCCATCATGGAGAGAACGGGAGCGCTTCCTTACTTCGAGGAATACCTGCCCACCGGCTTTGCTCGCCTGCAGTTCCTTCTTTCGCAGCCGGTCCAGCTGCAACTACCGCCGAATATGGAGCCGACAGAGGCCGCCGCTCTGGAGACCGCGCACGATGCATTGCGGGCAATACAGCCCCTTGTGATCGAGCGGATACTGAGTGCGTCCCGGGATCAGGCGGCAGAATGGCAGCCTAGCACGAAGGCGGCACTCGACTACGCTCTGTTGCTTCTGGAGAACCTCGTCGTTCCCCTCAGGGCGGGCCCGGCCGAAGATGCGCGCTTCCTTGAGCCCAGCGAGCTCCTTCTGGCAGGCTGGTGCCATATTACGGAGCGTCAACTTGCTCGGTTGGTTGCGAAGACTCGAGACGAATCGGAGGACCCCCAAGGGGAGGTGCGTCGCCTACGCCTTCGGCATTATCGTCACATCGAGAAGGCTCTACAAGATCGCGAACTCACCGAGAATTGGGAGGCGGCTCGTGGGCGTCTTAACGACTGCTGAGTTGCAGGCAAGGCTCCGGCCTCCTGAAGACCCCCATGACCTCGGGAAGTGGCTAGCCGTCACTCCGTTGCTAGACGTAGATCAAGTCTCCAACAGCTCCATTGACTTGCGCCTCGGGACGCACTTCACCCTTACACGCACCACCAGAGTGCGCACCCTAGATGCGTTCGCCGTCGCGGACAGGCAATCGGCTCGCAACGAGATTCGATCGTACCAGCGACAAATTATTGTCCCTTACGGGTCTGACCTGATCCTCCACCCCGGGGATTTCGTCCTCGGGACAACCATTGAGTACTTGCGCGTGCCCATGGACCTGTGTGCGTACGTCATGGGTCGATCATCGTGGGGACGACTGGGTCTCATCATAGCCACGGCAGTAGTAGTGCACCCGGGTTTCGCTGGCTGCATTACTCTCGAGCTGGTGAACGAAGGATCTGTTCCGATTGCGCTTCGACCTGGAGTGCGGATCTGCCAACTCGCCGTCCACAGCACCTCTGGGGAGGAGGATGACCACCCGGGGCCGAAGTACATGGGCCAAGTGCTTTCGGAGTACTCACGGATCTACGAAGACAAAGAGCTTCCGTTGGTTAATGCGCTGACGGTCGGGCCGTGAATCGGACGACTTCGGCTGTCTGTTCTGCGTCACACGTTTCGCGTTGGGGCCGAACTCCAGTGAGGAGACGAGGTGAGAGGCCGAAGCGACGGACGTTTCGCTCCAAGTCCACCCGCCACGGCGGCGGCAAATGCGCGCGGAGAAAGATGGCCAACTATAGCTGCAAGCTAGCCTCGTTGTAGACCTCGATAGTGCCTTGGCCCATCTCGTCCAAGTAGTCCGCTGGGAAGGGCGAGAGCTCCGTGGTTCACTCCTCTTTTGGGGCCGACAGGAATGCACACTATGACGGAATCGTGACAGCTCCACGACGGATTCCGGTCAAGATCTTCAGTCGAGGAGCCCAAGGCCCTCCCTCACGCCGCGGGCAGCGGCCGCAGCAGCTCCCGATCGATCAACGTCCTAAAGTGCAGCGTCACGCTCGCTGCCAAGGGTCTGTCCCGAACCAAGAGGCCGATCTCAATATTGCGATCGAGCGCCGCTTCGGTCATATTGGCCGAGGTTATGAAGACCGCCTCGTCGTCGGCGACCACGGCTTTGGCGTGTAGGACTCCGCTAGGGCCGTCCAGTTCGAGCGAACGCGGGTCGTAGTAGACCGCCGGTTGCGACGACCCAGGCCAGTCCTCACCCCAGAAGCGGTCAGCGAACCGTCGCACGACCGAGTCACCGGAGCTGGTGTCGCCTTTTCGGCGTTGGATGTTCAGGAGCAGCACCACTTGCAGGTCCGGGATGGCGTCCATGCGACGCGCCAACACTGCGAAGGCCCGCTGGCCATCGAAGTAGGCAAAGGTGCTGGCCCATACCGAGCGCTCAGCCGAGCCGAGGAGCTCCTCGCACACGCGCCGGGTGTCGCGGGCGTGGAGTCCCGGCACCTCGGGGCCCGACCACACGAGGTCGGGGCGCGGAGTCCGCGATGCTACCTGCTCGACGGTGCGGATCCACGCTGCCGCAGCCGGTCCCGCGATCCCCAGTCGCTCAAGTTCGAGCAGGGCGCCAACCACCTCACCAGCCCCCTGCTCAATCCCTAGCGTTGCGCACAGTGACCCGACAGGATAGGGCGGTGCGAGCATCCCGGTCTCAAGAGCGCTCGCGAGACGTTTGCGCAGATGTGTCGGTAGATCGAGAAGGACCTCTATCACGGCGTGGCCCCGAAGAAGGCGGCACCGGACATGCCGAGCACCGGTACAACAAGCGCTCGGTCCAGGTACTCGTTGCGCATCTCGCAGGATGTCTCGGCTACGAGCGTGCACCCGTGACACGCGGCACCGTGGAGCCAGCGTCCCTCCATGCTCTCGCCCGGGTCGTGCTGGGCGCAGATCGGATCGTTCGAGCACAGCGCACCCATCCGCAGCGCAGCGGCCAGGTGATCTTCGATGTGCCGTCCCTCCTGAACCAGACCGCCGAGCGTTCCCTCGGCGTCAGGGCTGCCGGTGTAGAGCAGAATGCCGTAGCGCTCTGATTCGGACTCTGCGTAGATGCGTTCCCGTATGGAGCTGGCCGAGTAACCGCAGCGCATCGAAAGCGACTGCATGAGCAGATGCGAGAGCGTGTGGAGCAGCACGTAGGGGCCGCCCGGGAACGCTCGCTCGCTCTTGCGCTGCCCGGCCCACAGCTGATGCCCTGTTGCCAGGGCCGAGAGCCGCTCGACCACGGCCGGACGGGCGAGCCACTCGCGCACGGCTTCTGCCCGCAATTGGAGGAACACCCCTTCGCCGCGGTTCTCGACAGCTGGGAACCACTGCGGTTCGATCGCGATCTGCGCACGCTCCACGTCCGTTTCGTACTCTCCGTGAATATCCGGCATAATCCCTTCGAAGCGGGTGAAGCCGGCGAGCGCCAAGACTTCGCGCAGGCGATGAAGTTGCACGACCGCCGCGACACCCTCCAGGCGCGGGGAATGTAACCATGCATGCCTGGGGAGCCGTCGGGCATGGAAGTCGGGGTCGACCGGCACATCGTCGCCGAAGCCCTCGCGCGCGGCGAGAATTGCGTCGAGCTCGACCTGTTTCACCGGTCGCTCGCCCGCAGCGCCCTTCTTGACGCTCCGGATCGCCTCGAGGACCTCCCCCTCACCGAACGGCGCGAGTTTCTCAGCAACCTGCGGCTTCTTCTTGAGGAAGGCGAGTTCACCCGCGTCATCTACGATCTGTAGGTCGTCCCACAGCTCTCGCACAGCCTTCTCGACGGCGGTGCCGCGATCCGGAAGCGAAAGCACGCTCACGACCTGAGGGAAGTAGGCGTTGGACGCGGTGCGGATCAGCAGTCGGCTGGGCAGCCTGCACGGCTCTGCCGTGTTGAGGCCGAGCCATGGCCGCTTCCCACTGCAGGTCCCCAGCGAGTTGAGCTCGAGCATCGACGCCTCGTAGAGGCTCCGGGATTTCCCGCACGCACAGCGGACGACGAGGTCGGCGAGATCACCGCTCGTGCCGCGCTCATCGAGCCACAGTTGCCGCCTGCAATTGTCCTCGGCGCCGTGCACGAAGCCCCACCAGTCGAGGTCGTCGACGTGCCCTTTCGGGCAGGCGCGCACGAAACGCGTGGCCACCACGGGCCGACCTTCGAACTTGTTTCTTTCGTCGAGCTTCTTGCGATGGATAAGGCGCCGCGATCGATCGCGCTCCGCTCCACCGCTCTCTTCCTGCACCACGAACCACTCTGGGAAACGCCACACGCCGATGCCCTTGGCAGTAACACCGGGATTGTTCGAATCAGGAGGCGGAGCATAGAGCTGCGGCGAGGCGACGCCGGTCATCAGCTCGAGTTTGCGCGAGAGGCGTGGTTCGAGGATCTCGTCAAGGTCGCCCGGCCGGGGCCACGTATCCAGTCCCCCAACGATTGCCGAGTGCTTGGGCAGGTCGATCAGCGCGCCTGGTCCGTAGGTGGTGATGACCTGGCTGCGGCGAACTTGTCCGTGCGCTTTGTTCTTCATGAGTGGTCCTCCACCTGGATGCCACTCAGGTCTCTCAGGAAGAGGTTCACCTCAGGCTCCACGTCGCGCAGCGAGCGGTTCGCCCGGAACTTCCTGTGGTGCTCCGACTCGAACACCGTGTCGAGCACGTCTCGCAGCAGCGGCTTGGGCCCGTCCTTCTCGTACTTCTGATACTGCAGATCGACGCCGGCGGCTCGGTAGTCCTCGACGACCGTGCGCCAGGAGTCGAGCAGATCGACCACCCGGTTCTGCACACTGCGCAGACGCTCTGCCCGTTCGTTCTCATCCGGAATCGGCTGCTCTTCGACTCTCGCACGGAAGGCATCGAGCAGCACATGCTCGAGCTGTGCGCGCTCGTCAGCAATCCGCTGCGCTCCGAGCGGCGGCGTGAGGCCGGGCCGCGCGTGACGCGCGAGCGCAATCAGTGCGCCCGCGAAGCCGCGATCGAGCGCCCGTGCAGAGAACGGCGTGACGCTTCCCACCTCCACTGAGCGATAGAAGGTCTCATGGTAGTGGCGGAAACGCTCGTAGTGAGACCGGTCGCGGGGCTTATGCATGTTGAGTAGCGTCACCACCAGGCCGGGGCGCTCATCGTCGCGGCCCACGCGGCTCGTCGCCTGGATGTATTCGGAGTGGGTCTTGGGTTGACCGAGCACGACCATGAGCCCGAGGCGAGGCACGTCAAGACCCACGGAGATCATGTTGGTCGCAATCGCGCAGTCGACGCGCTGCGAGATGTCGTGGAAACCGACCTCGAGCCGTCGCCTGGCTTCGGCCACCTTGTCGGTCGACACACGCGAGGTGAGCTCGACCACCTCCGAGAACGTCTTGCGGTCTTTGAATAGCCCAGACGTCTCACCGACCCGTAGCCGGCCTCCGTAGCCCTTGATGGTGTTCTGGACCTCCTCTTCTAAGATCCGCCGTGCGCCTCCGAGCTCGCGCAGGGCGTTGAAGTAGCCGAGGACCGTCATGTAGGGGTCGGCGGGGTTGTTCTCGTTGGTGTGTCCGCCAGCATCGCGGTAGGCTCGTTCGGCGGCTCCCATGAGCGCAAGCCATGCCTTGCGCATCACGACCTTGGGGTTCCTGCCCTGTGCGGCGATGCCTACGTAGAGGCGTGCGGGCACCTCTGGCGCGGCGACAGTACGGGCGAAGAAGGAGTCCTTTCGATCAGGACCAGGCGGAGGAAACACCTGCGTGATCGGTCGACCGAAGAGCGCCTGCACCTGGTCCTGGGCCCGGCGCACGGTCGCGGTTGAGGCCACGATCTTAGGACGGATCCGTCGGCCGTCAACCTCGCGGACGCAGAGGGCCTCGATGGCGGTCTCGTAGAGGCCCGCCATCGTGCCCAGCGGGCCCGAGATCAGGTGCAGCTCGTCTTGGATCACCAGGTCGGGCGGGGGTAGCGGCGAGCCGAGTCGCGTACCCTTGCCCGGTTCGGCAGCGCCGTAGAAACCAGTGGCATCATGGCGGTCGACACCACCGAGGAGCGCGCCGCTCTGTCCGACCCACGGTAGCGAAGCGAACTTGTCGACGGTGGCGATGAGGAAGGCGGGCAACCGTCGGTAGAGCGAGTCATCGACCGCGACGATCGGCAATGCCCGGTCGCGCGTGAAGTCGCACTCGATATTCAGGCAGACGATACGAAGCTCGTTGGGGCGGTTGTCGTCCGGCAGTAGCGTGAAGGAGTCGGCGCCGAAGCGTGACCCACACCAGGGACAGTTCTCGAGCGGGATCGGCGAAGGCCTGCCGCGCGGGTCGGCCTTGTACTGGCGGGTCTTGGTGCGAGCCGTATCCGATCGGCCATCGCCCTGGCGTCCCATGATGTTGGGTGTGGCGGCCTTGCCGACCCACAGGCCGATCTCGAAGGGCCACTCCCCGTAGCGGGTGGGGTCTTGGCTCCGCTCGAGCTCAAGCGCACACACGAGGCCGGCTGCGCGCGCCAGCTGGTCGAGCGTGAGTAGACGCAGCGTGTAGCGCATGATCACGCTCACGCCCGCCCCCTCAAGGCCGCATTCGCCGGGGTGGCGCAGCCGCCGGAGTACCATCGCGAAAGCGGCAAGCCCGAGGTAGGCCTCGGTCTTGCCGCCGCCCGTTGGGAAGAAGAGAAGATCGACTGTCTCGCGGTTCGGGTCGAGCGGATCAGCAATACCCGGCAGGTTGAGGAGCACAAAGGCGAGCTGGAACGGCTTCCATCGCGGCTCTTCGATCCCCAAGCGCTGGCTCAGCGCACGTGCGACGGCGCGGTTCGCCATGCGGAAAGCATCGAGTGCATCGGGGTCTTCGCTGAGCACGGTAACGCCGCGTTCGATGCGGTCAGCAGCAATGCTCGCCAGGTGCAGGAGTTCCTGCGCAGTCTCCCGACGCGTGTTAGGAAGCGAGTCGATCGAGGCCCTCTGCCGATCGATCCACTCGCGATAGTGCGCGACGAGGGGCCGTAGTGCCTCTTGAGCCGCAGTGCCATCTGCAAGAATGCCGAGCGCAGACATCGAAAGCACTACCCCATCGATAGCGACATTCTCCGTCTTCTCGACCTCAGCCGTGGGGATCCAGGCGGTGCGGATCGCGTGGCAGGCGCGGTCAATAGTGTCCCACTCCGCCGATACGCCGTGTCCGACCGCGTACTCAGGCGTCTCCGCGTAATGCAGGTCCGACACGCGCTCGTCCCAGTCAGCGGCGTACGCACCGCGCAGATCAGGCCGTGGGACGAATGGCTGGGCGCTTCTGACCTCGATCTCCGGCTGGAAGACGTATGCGACATCGGGCTGATCTTCCACGGGCGTGCGACGGTTCACCAGAAAGACCGACACGGAGCGCGTGCCCGAAGGGATGAGCCCTGCGAGCTCGTCAGAGGAGACCGCCCGCTCACTCACGTGCAGCTGCAGACCGGCCGAATCAGGGACGTCGTATACCACAGGGTCTGCGTCATGGCCGGAAAGGTCCAGCCCGACAGCTTCTTCGCGCGGAGAGCGACGCCAGACGGCGAGCGGCTTGCCGTCGGGACCCTCCATCTCCTCACGCGCATAGTCGCCCCGGCGAACCGTCACTGTCAGGCTGCGGGTGCCGTAGGAGACGAGGAAACTCAATCCCATCGACGAGGGGAAGAAGCCCTTCTTCGCGGCCTTGCGCTCCTCGTTGCTCTCCTCTGCGAGCCCGGCGGCCTCGGGGATCTCGTCGATCTCCTCGTCCTCGTCGGCATCGGCGCTCGCTTCGGGCGGCGACCCTGACGGGATCAGAAAGCCGGTAAGGTACCAGTTCGAGGGGCGAATCCGACCGGGAAGCCGCTCCTCTTCCACGGTATGGCCGGCCCACGGCCCAACGAGGTCGAGCTTCAGCGCCTCGACGAGCCGGTCGCGGACGTCAAGCGAGGTCGCAGGTGCAGGGCTGTCGGTGTCGGGGGCCATCTAGAACAGCCTTTCGGTCTCGGGCCCGGGCGCGCTCTTCGCCCTAGCGCCTCGCGTCCCCGTAGCGGTCTTGCCCGCAAGCGCCTCCTCGTGCGCGCGTTGCGCATTCAATTCGAGCAGGCGTGCGAGCACCTCGTCGCGCACGTCGTCCGGCCACCGGTAGCGCCAAGGCCTCTTCTTTCTACCCGACTCTTCCTCATCGACTTCATAGTCAAGAAGGAACTTGCAGTCGGTCGAGATGTCGCTCCAGCCGTAGGCATCGAGCACCGTGCGATCCATGGCGGCGTGCAGGTCACGGAGCTTGAGAATGCCGGGGTCGCGTTCGTCGGGGTCGTGGAAGCGGTTGTAGGTCTTAGTCAAGCCCTCGTCGTTGCGTACCATGAGGCCCGCGCGGAACTCGTAGTAGGCCTCGCCGGCGTCCTCGAGCGTCGAGGTGATCTCCCAGGTCTGAGGGAACGCGAAGGTTTCGAAGCAGTCTGATGGGCGGTACCCGATCCGGTCCTCCAGGGTGGAGCTAGTGAGCCTCACCCAGATATCGTGGACGCCTGATTGCAGCACGGCGAAGAGGCCGTAGCGGTCGAACGGAAACACGACAGTGTTCTCGCTATAGACCATCCTGCCTTTGAGGAAGACGAACGCCAGATGCTTGGTCGTCCTGGGCGCCACCAGCACCCGCTCCAGCCCCGCGATGGCGGCGTAGAGATCCTTCGCGGATCTCGAGAACTGCCACCAATTGATGGCGCGCTTCTGTTTATCCTGACTCCAGGACTTTGCCAGCGACGCCTCTCGTTCGGGGCGAACCCTTGCTTCGACTCTGGCCATCAGGTCCGGCCAGCGCCGCCGACACTCTTCCTCACTCCGCTCGCCAAAGTTGATCACGAAGCGGTGATGCGATTGCGTGGGGCTCGTGTTGACTTCCTCGCCGCCGATGTAGGGAAAGATGACCTCTTGATTGCCCGGGTGCCTCTCAACCAGCTGCCACATCTCGGCAATTGGCGTGGCGACCCCCTTCGTGTCAGTGTCGTCGAACGTGAAGCCCATGCCCACTACGACACATCCCTGGAAGCTCCTGCCGTCATTCGCGGCGAGTCGGGACGGATCATCGTGGCCGCCGCTATGGAAGAGGAACGCCGTAATGGTTTGCTCCTGGCGCCCATCCAGTAGCCTGGGGCCCAAATGCGGCCCCCGCACGATGTTCACCACACTCACAGTGACCGCGGCCAAACCAGGCCACTTGACGCGCTTGCGAGCCGCGAAGATCTCGCCGCCGTGGGTGCAGATCCAGTGGAGGCCGGTCGCGCGGGTGTCGCCTTGACCGATGGTATTTGTGGCGATGAGACCGAAGGCTCCACCCTTACGCAAAAGGTTGAAGGCGCGACGGAAGAAGTGGGCCACGAGATCGGCGTTCCCATGACTCTCGTCGTGCTCGTGCTGTAGCCACGCCAAATACCCATTGACGTTCGCGCTGGTCGTTGTGGTCCTGCCGGCGAACGGCGGATTGCCCACGATCGCCTCGAAACCGGGGTTCTCCCGGTCAAAGACCTCGGGGAACTCCAGCTCCCAGTGAAACGGGACGAGTGGCTTGTCGGCATGCTCCCGCTCCTCCAGCCACCCGCGGTGCTGCTCCGCCCCGCCTTTCTGGACCGCGTCCGCGAACACGGCGCGCTTCGTCTCCCGCTCCTTCGGCTTGTCGGCAGAGAAGTACGCCGCCACCACGAGGTCACCGAAGAGCCGCACCTGGTTGAGCTCGAACTCCGCATCACGCCAGAGCCGCCGCAGCTCTCTATCGGGCACGGCTTCGTCTGCGGTGCGGATAAGCTCACGGAGTTCAGCGACTTTGCCCACGTGCTCGTGCACGCGCATCGTCTCGAAGCCAGCTTTAGTGCGCGGCACAGAGCGGTCCCAATGGAAGGCCTCGATCTGGGCGCGCGTGAGCCCGACGAGCGAGTCGCCATGTCTGAGCGCGTGATCCACGAACGTGAGCGGGTGCTCGCGCGCAAGAGTGACGAGCCAGAGCGACATCTTCGCCAGGTCAACCGCAACCGGGTTCTTATCCACACCGTAGAGGCAGCGCTGCGCGACGAGCCTTCGGGCGAAGATGACCTCGTCCTCGTCGGCGGGAATGTGGGGACGGGACTCGTGGACATCCCACGCTTCAATGAGCGCGTCTCCGAGCTGCCGACACGCTTCGACCAGGAACGCGCCTGAGCCCATGCCCAGGTCGCAGACTTTGAGATCGAGGATCTGCGCGGGTGTGGGCGATCGCCCGTTCCCACCACGCAGGCCCTCGAGGATGGGCGCGAGTGTGGCGCGCACGATCGGCTCGGTGAGGGTACGCGGGGTGTAATGCGAACCCGAGCGACGGCGCTCCTCGCTCGGCTGCAGGACCATCGCCCCCGGCGGCACGAGGTCCGGTGTAGCGTTCTGCTCGATGGCGGGGGTGAGAGCTGCATGCAGGTCTTCGAGCGTGACAGCCACCTTCAGATCCTTCTTGATCCCCTCGGCGAACTTTCGATTGGCGCGCTCTTGGAGCCATTTCTCGCGTTTGTCGGACGCCGCGGCAAGGAGGGCTTCGAGGTCCACCGTCACCGGTGCCCCCAGTCTCTTCGCCGGCTTGATGGCCACCGAACGACCGTGGGCGGTCTCGAGCCTGAACCCCATCATCGTCTCGTAGACCGAGCCGATCTGCTCCACGTCAAGCGCACGATAGGAGATGCGCTCGGCGTCCAGCACCAGGAGCTTCTCGAGGGCGCGGTAGACAGTCCCATCCGGCACAAGCGGGGGCTCGATGCGCTCGTGGATCTGGCGGGCGCCGATAGAGGGTCGGCCCTCAAGGAACGGGAACCGGTCGGGGTCAAAGAGCACACCGTGGCGCTCGGGCAGTCGCATGCTCCCGCACTCCGCGCCATCGTAGATCATGCGGAAGAGAGCGAGCAGCTGGGCCCACGCCCCGTAGCGCTGGTCCATGGTGTCGGGGAAGAGCGCCGCGTCCTCCCGCAACCGCTCGTAGAGCCCGGCGAGCGAATAGCAGCGCAGGAACGTCTCGTCCTCGGGCAGCATGTCGCGTTCCTCCGCGTAAAGCAGGAAGACGAGACGCAGGATGACGGTGAGGAGCGCTCGGTACACCTCGTCGGGGTGCTCGGTGAGCGGCTCGTGCAGCAGCTCGCCTTTCGTCGCGTCGTGCGCGGCCTGGAAGCCACGCAGGAGCTCGTATAGTGCGTGCAGCACCTGTTCGGCGAGCCGCTCGCTCACCTCGTTCTGGAACATGCGGCTGTCGTCTAAGAGTGCGGCGAGGCGTTTCGCCCGGGGCAGGGCAAGCAGGCGGGATTCGCGGAGCAGCAGCCTGAGCGCGGTGCAGATGGGCCGGCCTGGGGTCTGCACCATGTCGGCGACACGGAAGTCGAGCCACCCCGAGCTCTCGCCGCGCGGCGCGGAGATGAGACGCAGCGTGCGGCCGTTGAAGAGCAGGCCGGCGGGCACTCCGGTCTGGCGCAGCAGACGTTCCATGCGCCCGTGTTCCGAGGCTTCGAGCCGTGCGCTCCCGTGTGCGACGCGGTCGAGGTCTTCGCCGGGCTCGAGCGTGCGCACGAGTAGCTGCCAGCCCGATTGCCCGTTCTCTGAGTCGAGTTCGCGCACGGCGAAGTCGGGCCGCAGCGTCTCCCCGTAGCCGGGCAGCGGCGCTATGAGCTCTGGTGGGATGGGGTATTCGGCGGTTCCGGCGTAGCCCTGGGGAGAAAAGCTCCAGTCAAGCACCCGACGGGCGAAGCTCTCGAAGTCGGAGAGCCACGGCATCGGCTCTTCGGCGGTGTCGAACTGCCTTTCCTCGACGCACTCGCGCAGAAGACGCTGCCCTTCGGCATCTCGTCGGTCGAGGATTGCCCCCGCGCGCACGAGAGCGGGTGCGGAGACCACGAGGCCCGTCGGCTGCAGATAGCCGATCCACTCGAGGTGCGCAAGGACCTCCGGATCGAGCTTCGCTTTGGCCATCAGTTGGTCTCCGGCCACAGGTAGACGAGTCCGACCGGCTCGATGCGCTTGGCGCGCACGTCGTAGAAGTCGCGGACCCGCTGCGGCTCCTGCTCGAGGTCACGCTCGAACTCCTCGAGCCGTGTACGCCACGAGCGTACGTCGGCTTCGAGCTGACGTTTCTCTTCCTCGCCGAACTCGAGCGTGAGCTGCAGTGACTGCTTCTCGTACGTGTCGAGTTCTTCGGTCACGCGTCGGCGTTGCCGCTCGAGAATTTCGCGCAGGGCCTTCTCCTCGCGTTCGCCCCGCTGACGCAGTCTCTCGATGGCCAGCACTGCGAGCTCCTCCGCTCGAGGCTCGAGCTGCGGCAGCAATTCCTCGACATCCCGAGCAGCGGCATCGAGCAGTCTCTGCCGGATCGTCTCGTTGGGCATGCTCCCACCATGGTCGCCAAGCGAACTTTCGAGCAGCTCGAGCGTCTTGGCCTCAGCTTCGCGCCCATAGGCCTTGAGCGGCCCGCTCCGCCGTGAGAGCTCAAGCCACCGAGCTGTGAGCGGCACCAACTCCTCGTGGAGCCTCTCGGCCCCCTGGCCGTAGAGCGACAGGCGTCCGAGCAAGATCACGCGCGGGATGGAGTCGGATGATTGGGCCAGGCACGCGCGAGAGAGGTCGTGGTGGATGAAGCCCTGCGAACGGAAACGGGCCAGCAGGCGCTGGGCAACCCGCTGCTCGAGGTGAAGATGGACGACTTCATCTGTGAGCACGCCGGCGTCCTCGAAGACCACCGGGCGGATCGGAGCTTCGCGCCGCCAGTCGGCAAGCTTCTGGTTCTGTTTACGAGGCACCCGCAGGGTATCGAGCGTCGCAGCCCAACTCGGGTCGGTCTGCTTCCGACGGTCAAGCGCCGGGAAGGACCAGACGCATCGGCCGGCTTCGTCGGTCGTCTCGGCCAGCGGTTCCGACCCGAGGAGCTCAAGCGAGCAGGAGAGCGCCTCGCGGAACGATCCCTCCTCAAAAGCGGTCCAGGCTCGCGAGCTCTCAAGGAGGTTCTGGCAGCGCTCGATCTGCGCCGTGAGGTCGTCTCGGCGATCCCGCGCAGCCTCGAGCTCTTCTTCGGTGATCCGTTTGCGCTCTGCATCCAGGTCCGCGTGCTCGATCTCCTGCGCGAGCTGCTCCGCGTCCCGATGACGGATGCCGTTCCCGAGACGCCGCTCGATGTCGTCGTCGATGACCTTGGAGAGACTACCAAGCTCCTTCTTGATGATCTCGGTCTTTCGCACCAGTACTTCGAGCACCCGGTCCTCGACGCGTTGCGAGAGCACGAAGTAGTGACAGCGGACTTCATCGGCCGGCTGCAATTTGCGGTCGATGCGACCGTTGCGCTGTTCGATTCGCCCGGGGTTCCACGGCAGGTCGAAGTGGAAGAGGTCGGTACAGTGGGCCTGGAAGTTCAGACCCTCGCGGGCAGCGTCTGTGGCGATGAGGATGCGCAGCGGGTCCTTGGCGGGGTCGGCGTTGAAACGACGCTGGATCTCTTTGCGGCGGGCACCGCTCGTCAGACCGTCGATCACCTCGACCCGCTCATCGGCCCGGGCTGTGCCCTCGATGGCCTGCTCGAGCATGTCCTTGATGAAACGCTTCGTGCCTTCACGGTTCTCCGTGAAGATGAGCACGCGTCGGTTGTTCCACTGCGCAGGGTCGCCCTTGACCCGCGTGCCGAAAGGGGGGAGGCCCAGACACAGGTTGTTGCGGACCCAGTCGATGAGGCATAGCGTCTTGGCATCCGGCGCATAGCGGGCCTGCTCAGCAATCGCCTCCATCCGGCCGAGCAACTCTTGCTCGCGGCGCCACAGCGCTTCGGCCGCCGCGTCTCTCGGGGCGTGGGCTTCTGCCGCCGCAGCAACGGCCTCGATCTGGGCGACCTCCTCGGCCTCCAACTCCTCGCCGGTCCATTCAGCGCGTTCGTCGTCGGCGTCTGGTACGGTCGTGAAGAGACGGGCTTCGCTATCGATCGCATCCGAGGGGGTGCCACACTCGGCGCTCTTCTCCCACTGCCGTGCGACGGTGGCGCGATGTACCTTGAGGCTTCGCGCGAAGGCCTCCGTCGAGGACAGCAGACGCTGCTGCAGGCCGACGACGAGCAGCCCGGCGGACGCCTGCGTGCGACGTGTGGTCGTGCCGAAACGCGATTCCCGCAGCGTGCGGTACTCATCGAGGAGGTTCGAGAGCACGATCTCGGGCGCATCGGCGGGAAGACCGGTGATCTCAATGCGGTCCACGACCCGCCTCGGGAAGCCACCCTGCACCTCGCGGATGTCCTCCTTCAGGCGGCGGACCATCACCTCTTCGAGGTCTTTCTTGCCGCGAATCTTGACGCCGCGGGTGAACCGGTAGGGGTCGAGTAGCTCGAGCAGCGTGGAGAAACTATTCGAGTGACCGTTATGCGGTGTCGCCGACAGAAAGAGACGGTGCTCGAAACGGCCGCCCAGGTCGCGGACGGCACGCGTGAACTTCGTCTCGATGCCGTAGCGCCCGCCGCTCGAGGGCGCGGCGTGATGAGCCTCGTCGAGGATCAGCAGGCTTCCCGGGAGCATCTCGCCCAGCCACTCACGGAGAGGATCGGCGTACACGGGATCGATCAGCAGGTGGTGCGAGACGAGAAAACGACTGTGCGTGCGCCACGGGTTCACACCGAACCCACGTTCGCGCCGCACTCGCGCCAGATAGGCACGATCGAGAATCTCGAAGACCAGCCCGAACCGCTCCTCGAGCTCCCCCTTCCACTGCTCGAGTACCGACGCCGGCGTGGCGACCACGATCGTCTTGGCTTTCTTTCGCAGCAGCAGCTCGCGGGCGATGAGCCCCGCCTCGATGGTCTTGCCGAGACCCGTGTCATCGGCGATGAACAGGTTCACGCGGGGGAGCCGCAAGGCCTTGCGCAGCGGCTCCATCTGGTAGGCGTCGATCTTGATGCCGGCGCGGAACGGAGCTTGAAACAGGTTAGGGTCGGTGGCCGTCACGCAGTTCCAGCGCAGGGTGTGCAAGAAGGCGGCGAACTGGCGCGGTGCATCGAAGCCCTTGGCGGCGAGATCCTGCCAGCCTTCCTCTTCAAGGATGAGGCGATCGGGTTCGTAGTCCCAAAAGACGTCCAGGGTTTGGCCCTGCGCATCGTCATCGGCACAAGCGAGGCGAACTAGGGCCGACTGTCCAGGCGTCGACGGCGCGACGACCTCGTCAACGAGCCATCGCCTTGAACGCACAAGGATCAGCTCGCCGACCTCGGGGGGGCGCTCGGGGAGGAGTCGATGTGGCGCGAGACCTGTCATGACAGCGAAGCTCCCGCCGGCCACGCAGGGGTGGCAGACAGAAGCCCGCGATTCCTTGATTCCGTTGAAGGCATGGTCCGATGCTGGAAGAATGGTCCTGGGTTCACTGACCTCCTCCCAGCATCATCGGCTGAATGTCACCGATCGGTTGTCACGTGGTCCTTCATCCTAACGCCGCGGCGGGCTGGGATGCAAGGCGTGTGGCCCCGGGGGGTCTAGGCATTGGTCCGCACGATCAAGTCATGGTGCAACCTACGCGGCGGAGAGGAAGGCTCGTCTTCTTTGGATCTTCCTCTCGCCATGGCTAGCGTAATGGATCAAATTCAGCCAGCAGCGAGTTAAGGGGAATGACGGACATCGGGGATTCCTGGACGAATGGAGTGAAGAGTTCCTGGTCTACGACGATGAGGCCCTCAACGCGCCACCGCCCTCTATCCTCCACCCCTAGCCAATCCAGAACTGCGGATAAGTTGGTCTCGAACCAGGCGACCCTTCGCCCATGCTTCGCGAGCGCTGAATCTTCACCCACGAAGAGGGCCTCAAGCTCGTTCGCCATCTCATGGGGAGTGCGCGCCACCGCAAGGTCCTTGCATTCGAGCAACAGCAGACGACGCTTGCGCGTGTCCGCAGCGAGGACATCGGTGTCTCCCGGCGGCCCCGCCGCTCCCCTCATTTTGCCGACCTTCTTGACCCGCCGGCGCACGACCACTCCGCTTATGCCGTCAAATAGGTCCGCAACTCGATCGTTGAAGGCCTCGCCTTGCGCATGATGCATCGCCCCCATGACCTGCTGCATGCGACGGACTTGAGCCTTGAGCCGGCCATCCAGGACGAGCCCAATGAGATTCCTCTGCGCAATCTTCACGTGTCGGAATCCCCACAAGACTTCGACGCCATCCTCGCTACTTCTCAGCAGAAACGGTCGGCGCACGTAGGAAAGCGCTCGGTTGAAGCGCCATGGATAGACGTCTTCACGAATGAACGGAGCTTCGGGTCTCAGGAAGTCAAGCCGAGGGCTGAGCGTGAATAGACCGACTCCGTCTACAAGCCTCTGCTCTGGCAGGCCCAGAACCGAGAGCCGGTCAAGGAAGGTGTCATAAGGCAAGACAGCACACGCCTGGTGCACTTCGCGCCCGATCCAAACGCTCTCCTCCAGAATCCTGGTCAACTCCTGTAGAGTTAGACCAAACTCCTCTTCGGACGCTGCGTCGATTTCTTGCGCACGCGAAGGCTTCTCCGTCAGAATGTGCGACTGGCCCCAATGGGAAGCGAATGCTGCTTCTGCTCGCACGATCTCGCCCTGAGCGAACACTGGCAGATAGGCATCGCGCGCACTCCTATAGGTCTGGAGATGCAAACCGAGTCTACCTGACGGAAGCATCCTCATATAGAAGTCGTGTATGTGATAGTGAAGCATGTCGCTCTCGAAACCGAAGTTGATGGTCTGCGAAGCGAGCGCCAGCATTCTGTCGTACGCTCCATAGGAAATAGGCGTTGACCCGCTCGGTGGCGTGGCCACCACAAGCTCTATGAGGAAGCGGCTACTCATAGCGCTCACGTTTAGCTTCGGGATTCGCCTCTGCACATCAGACAAGAAGTCTTCACGGTCACCGAAGCAGGCACGCTGGGTCGGCAGCGTCAGTCTTTGGAGCGCGGATTCCCTGGTGGTCGCTTCATGGTGTGCGACCAGCCATTCCAGTAAGCCATCTGGCCTCAGCGATCTGAGCTCTTCTTGCAGCCGTTCAAAGCAAGCGCCGACAGCAGTATTGAGCACGCGCACGCGCTCCCCGGGTGGCACAGGTCCCACTCCCAGGCGCTGCTTCTCCTCCAGGAACTTTCCGACCTCGTCGAGGACCTCTTCCTCATCCCCTTCCTGGACTTCGCGCCATTTCGGCAAGCCGGTCTGATCAAGCTCGGGTGACTCCTCAGAGTCAACGCTCAGCAGCTTCTTCTTACGTCCCAGAGGAGCGTAGCTGTCCAAGAGCTGCGCAATCTCTTCATCAGGTAGGGCTCGATCGCCGAAGTCGTGAAGAACCTCTTGGAGCCCCCTCAGGAACTCACGTAGAATGAGCCGCTCGCCCGCGTTGTCCGGCCCGAGAAGGTGACGGGTGATGCTCGAGCGGAATCGCAGGGTGATGCGACTACCAGACGGTGACGGCACCGCCTCTACGATAAGCTCATCCTCTCTCGTATCTGCCCCACTTCGCCAATCCCCTGGGAGAAGGTCCACTTCGATGACCAGGGAGTCGTGCGTTTCCCCCAAGCTCCTTAGGAGCGGCGCGAGACCAGGACTCAGCTGCCACACCCAATAGGCGAGAGTATCGGCGACCTCCACGTAGAAACCACGGAGGCTCTCCTCGCCAGGGCGCAGGACGTCTGGCCCAATGACCCAAACGTCTAATGGCAGCCCCTCAACAAGAAAGGCGACTTGATCGTCGCGCCCCATGGGAAAGTAGATTGGGATGGAGGCGGTATCGTACCGGGCGGTCACTTCGGCTACTAGGCCGTCACGATGAGAAGGCACCGCGTGCCAGTCTCTTTCCCGGGCTGCATCCATCCGCAACGACCCTCCGCCACCGACTATGGTCATAAAGGCGGGCAAGGCCTCATCAAGGGCATAGTAGCTATGCCTGTTTTGCCTGTAGAAAGCGAACTCATCCAGGGAACCAAGAGTGATGATTGCTGTACGTTCACGAATCCTCATTCGCGCGCGTGCGTACTTCCACAGACACAGTGGATCCCTATGCTCTAGGAGGGCTATCGTCTCAAGCTCCGCAGCCGACATTGCAATCATTGTGGTGCGATCTTCCAATGCAACATCGATGCCCAGAGAAGCACCGCGGCCAATTCCCTGATGGATCATGAGCAGAAGCAGGCTCGAATGTCCATACTGCGCCGTTACGTACTCCTGCACCTTACCGAAATGCTCATTCAGCACTCGTGCAATTTTCGATTCGCCGCGATGTGCAAACACTAAGGCTCCATCGTAGTCTTCCAGAGAATCAGTCACTAGGCCGACATAGAGCAGTTTGTCTGAATCGATCGCCAGCAAGGCTTGTCGGAAGCAGGGAATCGGGGGCAGGGAGAGATCGATCCTGACGCGTCTGCCACCGAGATAGAGCACCAGAGACTTAAGAACGTTCATCCAAACAGCAGCGCAGTAACGCTCACTTAACTGGCGAAGCAGCCCATGGTCGCTGGCCATCTGAACTAGGTGGTGCCGCACCGCAGCTAGAAGACCCCCGGGTGCTCCCAAGACCACAAGGTCCCCGACGTCCACGAGCGGACGGGAGTCCAACGGCGCGTTTTCTAAGCTCACGGCCGAGAACCCTGAAGACCCAAACTGCACGGTTAGTGGTTGAAGGGCATCAGCGCGCAAACCGAGGCCAAAGAGAAGGTCATCCAGTTCTCCGCGCCTCCAGGTCACGGCGTTCTTCAGCTCTTCCAACCGGCCGAGGCTGGGGACGGTCACCCCCTCTCCCGTCGCGCTTCGCGGCTGTTCGAACCGACCAAGCCCGGCGCGGGAGGCGACCTGGTCGCTCAGCGTCAAGACCGCAGATACCAGGCCCGCCGATTCCTCGACGAAGTCCGCGGGCAAAGGCGGCTCGGTCAACCGGAAAAGCGCGGAAAGCAGCCCACGCGTGATGAACGTGGCGGCTTCGACCATGCCAGGGAACACTACAAAGGACCCGCCATGGAACGCTACCGCCTCAGTGAAAGGATCCTCCAGGACGTCCTCCAAGTGAGCCGCTACGGCTGGAAGCGGGCCAGAGTTGCAGGTTGCCTTGAGACGGTGAGCCGTCATCTTCGGTCCTCCTGCTTCCCCGCTTGTCGTTGCAGCGACATTGGCTAGGAGTTGCAGCCTAGTGGTGCGAGTCAAGTTCTCCGGCATGAGCTGAAGGGCCGCCACGGCAGCCAAGACATCAGCTCGGTCGTACGGGGCGATGGAAAGGGCCAATCGACTTATGAGCTCGGAAGGGATCGTCAACTACCTCTCCTGCAGATCGCGCCGCGCATCCTGGGGGCGGCCAGAAACCAACTCTCAAAGACCGTCAACCCGCCGCTCGCCGTCAGACCAGCACCGCGCGCAATGAGTGACTGCCACATTTCGAGTTGACTCTACCGCACTCTGAGCGAACATGGTGTCATCCCAACCAAGGAGGACACCATGCGCAGCACCGCCATCGCCTACCCCCTCGAAGACCTGCAAGGCTGGGAACGCTCCATGGTCGCGTTCCTGGTCGAAAAGGAACGCCGCTCCGGCTCCCGCCGCACGGTTGACGGCTACTCCCGCATGCTGCAGGACTTCTTCGGACGCCTGAGCAAGACCCCCGATGCCATCACCACCCAGGACGTCTTCGTCTGGGCGCATGCCATCGGGCTGTCCGGCAAAGAGCCCTCCGCCATCACCATCGGTGCCCGCATGGCCTGCGTCTCCTCCTTCTTCCGTTTCCTCATGCGCATGGAGATCGTCGACAGGAATCCCTGTGATCGCCTGGAGCGACCACGGACGTCACCCTCTCCCCCACGCGGACTCTCGGCCGAGGAGATCCGGCGTCTCCTGGCCGTCGTCCCGGACACCCCGGTCGGGCTCCGCAACCGGGCCATCATCCTGACCCTGGTGCTCACCGGCCGTAGACGAGCTGAGGTCTTTCGCATGACCCGCAAGGATCTCGCCTTCGAGAACGAGCGCTGGTACTACACCTACCGGGGCAAAGGCGGGAAGAACGGCCGCCGGGAGCTGCCCCAGCCCGCTGTCGACGCGCTGGGGGCGGCACTGCGGGCCTTCGGGCGGGAGTTGGAGGACATGTCACCGGGCGATTCCCTCTGGCCCTCAGGGGCGCACACGACGGGAGAGGGTCTGAGGAGCGCCACCTTCTACGGGCAGCTGCAACGGTACTTCACGAAGGCGGGACTCCCACCAGCTGGGGTGCACGTCTTTCGGCACGCGGCGGCGAAGCTGAGACGAGACGCCGGGGAATCGGTGGAAGAGGTGAGTCTGTTCCTGGACCACTCCTCGCTGGCGGTGACGTCGGTCTACCTGCGCCGGCTGGAGGGGCAGGAAGATAAGGGGTGGGGACGGGTGGCGGAGGCGATCGGGGTGTGAAGCGAATCCTGGGGCCTTTCACTTACCAGGCGCAGACCGGACGACATGATGTGGGCCTCTGAACTCCGCACAGAGGGACACCATCACCTGCGGGAACTCATGTTCGACAAGGTGACCGACGCGGACGCGAAGCGGGTCGAACTCGCCCGCAATCATCGGTCCCGGACTGCTCACCGGCGCGATATCTCGATCGGCCTTGCCGTGGACCCAGAGGCGCAATATAGTCGGGAGCCGAGCGCGGAGCAGGAGTGGTACCTGGCAAGTGGAACCCAAATAGGCGAGAATCTCCATAGTGCTTGAGTTCCGCGCCGAAAGGCCGAGAATCACGTGACCACGCCAGAGCAGTTCTATGAGGACAGTGTTCAGTACCTCGATGAAGCGTGTCTCCGCTTCATCGAGGGTGGCTCGGCAACAGTGCCCGCTGGCCGACTTGCTGAGACACTTGAAGGCATCCAGACGGCCGTTCTGCTACTCGCTGCTCAAGAGGAAGAGAAGGCTGTCGACCAGCGGTTTCGGCCGACTGAAGACCTCCGGCAGCATTACGAGGTAGTGTGCCTTCCTCCAAAGGTGGGAAGCTACGCGCTTCCCTTGCGCCTTCGAGACACTCGCGCCCAGGCAGGCCTGATTTCAGTGCCTTTCCTTGGGCGGGCCGCAGAGGCCCTGCAAGCGGTGGCGGGTGAGTCGGCAGCCACCATCGCTGAGCTGGTGCCAGATTCCACGATCCGCCAGAAACTCCTCCGTGAGTTCGCGCGGTTTCTGCCTCGACCAGGAGCAACGTGGCAGCTTGAGTATCAGCACGCCGATTGCTCCGTCACGCTCGGTCATCGTGCTCAAAGGACGGCCGAGATGTGGGCCCGGGCACCGGAGGAAAGGGCCACGATGTCAGTGATAGGTTACCTGGTGCGGGTGGATTTTGAGGAGCACAAGATTGTCATCCGTTCGCCGGTCACCAATCGCACTATCGACTGCTTCGCGCGGCCGGAAGTGGTGGACGATCTCGTGGAGAACCGAAAGGATCCCGTGCAGGTTATGGGGCTCTTTACACTGGACGAGCAAGACAATCCAATCAAGTTGACAGACGTGTCTTCGGTGGAGTCCGTGGACCTTTCGCCGATTCTGGTTGACATCGTGCCTCTTGCCGACAACCGTCAGCTCGTTGCGACTGGCTGTCTGCAAATCATTCCGGAGCTAGATCCAGAGACGATGCAGCTGTTCGTGGTCGAAAACCACGAGTTGGGGCTTCACCTCGAAGCTGCTACTCGCGAGGAGCTTTTCGAGGATTTGCTTGATGAGCTGGCGTTCCTGTGGACGGCATATGTGTCGGCCTCCGACGCGGACCTGACCCCTTCCGCCAAGGCGCTCAAGGCGACTCTGCAGGAGCAGCTCAAGGAGCACTCGAATGTCGTCTCGTGATCGCGCGGAGGTTGAGAAAGCGCTGACCGCTAAGGGCTTCCGAAAAGTAGACACGCATCATCGCAGGTTCATCTACTGGACGGAATCCGGCAAAATGACCGGGGTCCAAACCAAGACGAGTCATTCACACAAAGTGATTGACGTGCAGAACATTGGAAAGATGGCGCGCCAATGTCGGCTGGCGAAGATTGAGTTCCTCAAGCTTGTCGATTGCCCATTGTCCCGCGAAGCCTATGAGACGTTCTTGGAGTCAGAGGGCGCACTATAAGGAATGGCGGCCTTTGAGGGATATTGTCAAAGGAGCCATCAGCTGCCGGGGGTAAGACCGAGGGACCTGAGCCGCTCCGGGAGGGAATTCTCGCTGTGGAGGATACCACCCCCCACTCTGCTCTCAATCGACGCGCGCGATCGTTCGCAACCTCCCTGGCGCGGATGTAGGGGAACCGGAGTGTTGGGAAAGCTTTGCCAACAGCCGATCTTTCGGATTGCCTTAGTTTAGTAGCTACGGCCGCCGGGGTGCGAACTCGAAAAACCGTTTCGTGAATGGATGCCAGCAGCGGTTTGGAGATGGACTCCTAAGCTGCGGGCTGCGGGCTGCGGGCTGAAACACCCACCTCTTGCTTACGCTGTGCTTACGCAGGTTAGACAAGGGCATCACACGTAGCTCTTATGCAGGGATTTCACACAACTGACTTAGGTTTCCTAAACCTCGTGCACAGGTTCGATTCCTGTCGGGGGCATTCAGCGGTTTTTCCCTGCATTTGGCGGTATTGGATGGCCGATTCTGACCCCCGGACTGGCCACAGAACTGCCGCTTTACCCCCATGTTTACCCCTACGCCGGTGAAACAGGGTGCGCGCTTGCGGTGTTCGAAGAGCCATTCCGGGTAGTAGGTGCCCTCGCGGAGCTTGGGGACGCGGAGCGCGATCGAGCCCGTCCGGCAGTCGAAGTCCCGCTCTCGGTAGCCGTTGCGGCGGTTTACCCGCTCCTCGGAGCGCTCGCCGTAGGTGGCGCCGCAGACAGCGTCGGCGTCCGCGGACATGAGCGTCTCGGCGAAGGCGCGCACCATCTCACGCAGGAGATCGACGTCGGCCGTCTCCAGTTGCCTGCGCAACCGCCTCATGGGGTCCATCCTGATATCGACCACTGTCTCCTCCTCGGCGAAAGGGACCAAGTACCCTCGAGGATGGAACAGTGGTCACCTCTTCTCAAGAGGCGACCACGGGTCAGGTCGTACACCACTCGTGTGGACATTAACCGTCGATTTCCTCGTGGAGTCCGGGCCCATGGACGCGACCATGAGGACGCGGTGGCGCATGAGGCGGCGGTCGCCGCAAGAACGGACTGAACCTCGCGGCCTGGCTGAGCGGGAAAGACGTCATCCCGCCCTCCGAGCGAGGACTCGCTCGGACGGGTGGAGCCACCACGAAGATTGACGTCCAGGGGGCTCGGTCGATACACTACGCGTTGCACACACGAAGCATCGATAGGCGAGGCGCTCATGGAAACCGTCACGATCTCTCCTAAGTATCAAGTCGTGATCCCCAAGGGTATTCGCGAGAGCCTTGAGTTGCGCCCTGGTCAGAAAGTGGAGGCTATCCTCTACGACCGTCGCATCGAGCTCGTGCCGGTGCGCCCGATCGCGGAGATGCGGGGATTTCTCCCTGGGCTCGACTCGAACGTACCGCGTGAGGCTGATCGCGTATGAACGTGGTCGATTCGTGTGGGTGGCTCGAGTACTTCGGCAACGGCCCCAACGCGACATTCTTCTCCGAACCTCTGGCAGCCACGTCCGAACTCGTCGTTCCATCCATCACGATCTACGAGGTGTTCAAGCGGATCATCCAACAGCGCGACGAGGGCGATGCGCTTCAGGCGGTCGCGATGATGCAGCAAGGTCGCGTCGTGGAGCTGTCGTCCGCGCTGGCGTTGTCGGCGGCCCGCCTCAGCCTCGAGCACGCGCTGCCTATGGCGGACAGCGTCATACTCGCCACCGCTGGGGCGTACGGAGCAACGCTGTGGACTCAAGACGCGGACTTCGAGGGTGTCCCGGGGGTACGCTACGTCGCGAAGGACTCCGGCATCGCCGCAGGATAACAACGATTTCGAGCTGACGTGCTTATCTGCCGACGTCGGGGGCACACCGAGCTCGCCGACGTCTACGCGAAGGTGTGCATGATCAACCGCGTGTACCTGGCGGGCCGGCCTCCAACGGGGAACCACCCTGCCAGGACAGGGTGACGGCGAGGAAGCGGTGGCGGCTCGGCTGGTAGAGTCGTCAGGCCTTGTGCAGAAGCACCTCGACGAGCTTCAGGCCCTCTCGACCCTCAATGCGACGAACACGGCCACGATCGTTCTCGCACACGGTGCCATCACTCAAGATCTGGCCCGCGAGTTCGTGAACACCGAACCCCAGGCTTTCGCGTGACCACTGGTACAAAGCACTGCATGTGGTAGCTATGTCGTAGCTGCCCGTTGTGCTGTCCCGGCACATACGTGCCGAACGGACCGGTCCGCGTCGGAGCTATTCGCCGCCTCTTTGCCCCCAACCCGGCACTTTCTGGGCGAGGCCCATGAGGCCGCCCGGCAGGAACAGCATCACCAATATGATGACGACCCCCGAGAGTACCGGACTGTAGCCCGTGAAGTATGGTACTGAGTCCCCATACCACGACATGAGGTAGATCAAGAACGCTCCCACCCATGGACCCGCGATTGTTCCCGTTCCACCCAGCACCACCATGAGGATCGGGTAGAACAGCCAGTTCTGGGTGAGGACGTTGGAGGGGGTCACCTGGAGAAGGTAGTAGCCGTAGATGCTCCCCGCCACGCCCGCCATCGCTGCGCCTACTGCGAAGGCGAGGACCTTATACTTGAGTACACTTATGCCGTGCGACGCCGCGGAGACCTCGTCCTCACGGATGGCCTTCAGAGCAAGCCCCACCCGGGAAGTGGTCAGGAAATAGACCACCAAAGTGGACAGAACCGCCACCAGCAACGCCACCCAATAGTGGGTACGCAGGTTGAACACGACGCCTTCCGGCATCTTCGGGACCAGCATACGGCCCTCGGCGCCGCCGGTGAACATGCCCCCATTGATGAAGAGAACGGTGACGATCATCCCCATCCCGAGCGTGCCGAAGGAGAAGTAGTCGCCTCGCAGGCGGGACAGCAGCGGCAATCCGACCAGGACGGCGAGGATGGCCGGCGCCACTGCAGCTGCGATCATCAGGACCGGGTCGAAGTAGTACCCGGTCTTGGTGACGTCGTTGAACCACAGCAACGCCATGGTATAGGCCCCGATGCCGAAGAAGGCATTCTGGCCCAGACTGATCAGTCCCGTGTACCCGCCCACCAGATTCCAGCCCTGTGCGACGATGACGTACACGAAGACGTTGAAGAAGAAGACGCCGAACTGCCCCTTGTGGACATCGTAATAGAAGGGCAGGGTCGCGAAGAACACGACCGCCAGAGCTCCAATGCCCAGCGAGATAAGCTTCCGCGTGTTCAAACCTCTCCCGTCCGTAGTGGTCTCACGTCCGTGCAGGTCAGACTTTCTTGACCAGCGCGCGCCTGCCGAACAAGCCCTGAGGCAAGAAGATCAGCACCAGCATAAAGATCCCGTAGGACGCTACCTCGATCCACTCGATGCCCACGTAGTAGGCGGCGAGGTTCTCGATCACCCCCAGGAGAAGGCCGCCCGCCAGGGCGCCGAACACGTTGCCGATGCCCCCGAGAGCGAGCGCGACCAAGGCCTTGATGGCAAAGATGAAGCCGAACTGATAGTCAAAGGAGTAGACCGTGGCCATGCCGACACCGGCCACGCCGGCGAGGGCGATCCCGATGGCGAAGCTGACCGCGCAGACCCAGACGGAGTTGATCCCCTGGATCGTTGTCGCCTCCATGTCCTCGGAGGCCGCCCTCACGGCGGTCCCCACCCGTGTCCTCTTGAGAAACAAGTAGACGGCGAGAGCAGACCCCAATCCGAGGCCGAGAAGCGCGAGGCGCAGCCATGACACTCGGATGCCCGAAACCACGATCATCGCATCCGAATACGTGATGTTCAGGCCGCGGGGCGTTGCAGACCAGAGCTTCAGTATCAGGTTATCGATCAGATACATCAGGCCCACCGCGAGAAGCAGCGAGACGTTCCTATCTTCGAGCGCCGCAGCCTTGCGGAACAACGTGTAGAACAGCCCCAATCCTAGGATGAGCGCGAGAGGGACCACCCACAGCAAGGATAGATACGGATCGATGCCGGCCTTCTCGAACGACCAGTAGACCAAATAGGCGAAGAGAACGATCATCGTCCCTTGAGCGATGAAGATGATCCTCATCGTACCGAAGATGAGGCTGAGACCGACGGCCGCGATGCCGTACATGGATCCGAGAAGGATGCCGTTGATCACGACCTGAATCAGCGAACTCACTATAGCCTGCTCCCCCGCTCGCCTACATAGGCCTTCCGTACGTCGACGTCCGCGAGCAGCTCTTCCCCGGTCCCGCTCAGCACGATGTGGCCGGTCTTCATCACGTACGCCTTGCTGCAGATCTTCAGGGCCATATGGATGTTCTGCTCGACCAAGAGGACCGTGGCCCCCTGCCCGTTGAGCGCGACTATCAGTTCGAAGATATGCCTCGTCAGAATGGGGCTGAGGCCCAACGAAGCTTCGTCGATCATGACCAGCCTCGGTTGGGCCATGACGGCCCGCCCGATCGCCAGCATCTGCTGCTCGCCGCCGCTCATCAGGCCGGCCTTGCCGTGCATCCGTTCCTTCAAGACCGGGAACAGGGCAAACACCCGTTCGAGCGACTCGTCGTATCCGGCCCGAGCCTTGGGCAGATACGCGCCCAGCCTCAGATTCTCGAGGACGGTGAGGGTCTGGAAGAGTCGCCGTCCTTCAGGCACCATGACGATGCCTTTGTCGACGCGCTGTTTCGTGTTCAAACGGGCCAGGTCTTCACCCTCGAATACGACGTGTCCCTTGAGGGGACGGAGAAGGCCCGCGACGGTCTTCAATAGGGTGGTCTTCCCGGCGCCGTTGGCCCCAACGAGGGCCACAATAGACCCTTCCTCGACCTCGAGGGAGATGTCCCACAGGGCCCGGACGTCGCCGTAGGCGACATTCAGATCCTTGACCTCAAGCAGCGGGTTCGCCAAGGTACGCCTCAATGACTTTCGGATTGCGCGCGATGTCGTCAGGAGAGCCGTCGGCGATCTTGACGCCGTAGTCAAGCACGCCTACGCGGTCGCAGAAGTCCAAGACCGCGTCTACTCTGTGCTCGATCCACAGAATGGAGAATTTCCGCTCGTCTCGCGTCGCTCCGATCACCCCGAGCAGATGCTCGATCTCGACATCGGTCAGACCGGCCATCGGCTCATCGAGCAGTATCAGGGCCGGCATCGATGCCAACCCCATCGCTATCTCGAGTAGGCGCCGATCGGACAGGGTCAGATGCGCCGCCTTGATGTCACGCTTATGGGACAGCTCGACGAGCTCGACGGCATCTGTGGCTCGTTGTTTGGGACTCTGGTCGTGATGCTTGCCGCCATAGACGGCCGCCGTCATGACGTTCTCCATGACTGACATCTTCAGGAAGGCCCGCACGAGCTGGTAGGTCCGGGATATGCCCAGACGGCAGATCTTGTGGGGGGCAAGGCCGGTGATCTCCTTCCCCTTGAACGTGATGCTGCCGCGATCCGGCTCGTAGATTGAAGTGACGAGATTGAATACCGTGCTCTTGCCGGCCCCGTTCGGCCCGATAAGCCCAACGGTCTCCTCCTCGTGCACGACGAAATCCAGGTCGGTGATGACCTGCAGACCTCCGAAGTGCTTGGAGACTCCGCTCAGCGCAAGAAGGGGCGCACCGGTAGGCACTATGACGAACTACCACTCAACATGTGATTTCCCCCCCGGGAACGACTGCCGTCATACGAACCGCCCGCGCTGGTCGCGGGCCGTGCGACACGATAGCAGATGGCCACGTCTTTGGGAATATGGGTCATCCGGACTCTGGGCAGTTTTCCGACCTAGGGAGAGCGCTCTATCAAGAGGAACCCCGCACGCTTCGACATGGAAGAGTACGGGGTTCCTCTTGAGGGTCCTTGGCCGCCTCGACCTTACCCGCTATGACGGATACGACAAGGTCTCCGGCGGCACTGTCTGCGCTCTACCGCTCGCCCCAGGGGACGAACGTCGCCGTCTTACCGGTGGCGAATTCTTCCGGGTAGAGGACGACACGCTCGCCGCCTTTTGCCCATTGGAACGCCAGGAACGGGATATCGGCGATACCTTGGTCGTTGTAGGTGATGTCACCCATGGTGGTGCCGGGGAAGGTGCCGTTGAAGACCTGGTCTCTCACAGCGCCCGGTTCGGTCGATCCGGCCCTCTCGATCGCCGTGAAGAGGATCTGCGCGGCGGCATAGTAGAGGCCTACACTGTTGGAGGTGAATCCGTTGTGATCAGCCGTAAAGGCCGCTCCCAGTTCTTTGGCGTACGGGAACGGGAGGGTTTCAGACCAGAAACCATCGTGGCCGATGTAGTCGGCGTCAGATCCAAGGGCGTCGTAGAAGTCGCCCGGCCAGAATCCCTTGTAGCCGAACAGGTACTTCGGGGACCAGTCCTGCTCCTTCATCTGCTTGACGAACGTGATGCCGTCGGAGGGAGCGATCAGCGTGACCACCCCGTCAACGCCCGCCTGTTTGAACTTCAGGATGATCGAGGAGAAGTCCTTGTTGCCCTCGACGAACTTCTCGTACGACACGACGTCCCAGCCCTGCGCCTCGAGCCCCGCCTTGGTGGCATCGCCGAAACCGACGCCGTCGGGCGTGTTCTCGGTCATGACGGCCCATTTTGTGGGCAGGTCGGCCGGATCCATCGCTTTGGCCCCTCCGATGGCCACGAGGCCTGAATCGGCAGCCGACTCGAACATGTCGGTGGCCCACTTAAGATCCATGCCGCCGATGAATCCCGGGAACGATCCGTCGGGGCTGGCCTCGTCCGTCCAGCTCGACGTGATGTGGTAGTAGGCCTGGTACTTCTCGGCCACCTGCGCCGCCGCCTGGTTGACCGGGGTGATGTTCGAACTCAGAGAGATCATCACGCCGTCGGTCTTGATCAGCTTCTCCATCGCCGCGGCACCCTCGGTGGGCTGGCTCTTGTCGTCGGCGAACTTCAGCACGACCTTGTGCATCTTGCCGTCGGCGAGCTTGATGCCGCCCTTGGCGTTGACGTCGGCGACGGCCTTTTCCTGTGCCCATTTCTCCTCTTGACCGGTCAGAACGTTCGAGCCGGTCAAGGAGTTGATGGCGCCGATAACGATGTCGTCGCCCGTTTCGACACCTGCTGCAGTGGTGTCGGTGGACCCGGAGGCCGCGGTCGAGTCGGTTGATGGAGCGGCTGTCGTGGTCGTCGTGCTGGAACCGCAGGCCGCCAGCGATACGGCGGCGAGAGCAAGAACCACGAGTGCGGCCCCTATAAGAAGAAGTCTTCTGTGCTTCACGAAACCCCCCTGGATAATGTGACGAACGTCATGGAAACGCAGATGAGTGAACCGTGCTTGGTTCATCCCATGGCCACCCCCTTGTAGCAGCACATACCTTCGCAATACCGTTGGTCCGACTCCCGCCCGGCGGATCCCGCGATGCTTCAAACGCCCTATCCCCCGCATGTGCAGGCCGTTCCGGTACGCGCTGGAGGAGTGGACGTATTCTACCAGAACCACACGGAGGCAGTGCAAACATCCGCGGCAGCGTCACTCGATGACACGATCGATGGCCGCGCCCAGGTGAGTGGCCCCCGACTTCGATCATGCGCAACAACTGGGCCCACAAGAAGCTGCAGTACTGTATGTTTGGTTCCATTGTGGCGACAACCGGAGAAATGCTTCCCCCGAGAGGAGAATCGGTGAAGTTCGTCGAGCCGTCGGGCAACAGGTGGAGGGTACTGTTCCTGGATCGCGAGGGCCGCGTGCTGGTGGCCGGCCCGCTTCTCCCCGGCCTGGCGGAGGCTGAGATCGTCGCCGAACAGGGGGCCAAGGGCTCGGAGGACGTGGCTTCCGTGGAGATTGTGCAGATACGGCGAGAGGGGCGCGTTGGGCAGCGCACATCCACGCGACTCATCTTGCCATAGACGCCGCCCCGGCTACTGACCCTACCGCCTGCCGTACTCCTCGTTGATCTGGATGTCGAAGACGAACGCACTCCGCATGCCGTGGCGGTCTTCAGCCGCGAACCACAGGAAGCCGACGGTGGGGCCGCCCTCTCCGGCCGCATCGGGGACAGGAGTGTCGTGGCGTGTGGATGGCTCATCATCCGGCCCGGAAGCCGCCGCCGCCCCCACCGCCCCCGGAAGAGAACCCGCCCCCACCGCCCGAGGAACTGCTGCTGCCCGAGAAGCTGCTCCGTGAGCTGCTGCCGGAGCTACGGCCGGAGCTGCTGCGGTGGCTTCGTCCACCGGTGACGCGGGTGCTGCCGAATGCCTCGTGGCTGCCGCCCGTGCTCGATGGAGCCGACATCAGGACGTTGGAGAGCTTGTCGAAGCCGGCGAAGAGACCGTCGGAGACCGACGAGAGGCTGACCGTGGAGAGACTCGAGGCGAGGTCGCCGAGTCCGACTCCGCCGCCGGGCGCAGCGCCGGTCGCGGCGGCGCCGTCTGCCTGACCGACAGGGGCCGAAGGCGTCTCGTCTCGTACCTGCGAAAAGTCCGGCGCCTGGTACGCTTTCGGCCCGACCACCGGGCCCAGCCACTGGGGCACCGAGACGAGCAGATCCGCGAAGCGACGCACCCAGCGTTTCTCCACTCCGAAGGCGATGGCGTAGGGCAGATATCGCTCGAAGGTCTCTTGGGCCACGGGCAGGTCCATGAAGCCGGCGAGGTCGTCGAGGTAGTTGCGGAACGCTTCCCAACGGCGCTGCTCCTCGGCCCCTTGGCGTGTCCGCTGGGGCATCACCCGAGCGAATCCGTACACCACGGCGACGCTCAGCACCGATCCGAGAGCGACGTACCCCCACCCGCCCACGCCGGCGATGGCCAGCATGACGGTGAGCACGAACAGCACGAACCCGAGGGTCGCCGCTCGTCCCTTCCAATGGCGCCGAGCGGTCTGGGGGCTTGCGGCGAAGAGACCGCGGTGGACGACGTCTGCGAAGACCGCCTCGTCGAAGCCCGCGCTGATCTCCGCCAAACGATTCTGCAGCATGGGGGCCTTCACCCGGTCGTCGCCCCCTGCGAAGAGCCGGCCCGCGACGAACTCGTCGAGCCCCTTGAGGTCCTCAATAGAGCGGAGTCTCCGGACCTGCCAGGTGGCGCGGTCGGTCTGGCTCTGTGGCAGCTCCAGGTAGCCGCGGCGGGCGAGATCGGCGAGCGTGGCGAAGAGTTCGCGAGTGTCGACGCGTTCGTCGAGCAGGGCTCCCGCAGCGGCCGGCGAGAGATTCGAGGGCGGTTCGGTGGCGTACTTCGCGTAGACGGCAGCCGGGTCGTCGCGGCCTCGTCTGAACCACACCAGCAGCATCCAGAGGAATGCTCCGATGGGGAGCAGGACCCCGGCCTTGGGTACGACCGCGGCCGCCAGGCGGCGGGCGGTCCAGGTGAAGTGCACCACGCCCTTGGGGAAGCCCACGGCGATCCAGTATTTGGTGTAGGGGAAGATGTCCGTGGCTTCGAAGAGCACCGTGGAGGGAGCGGGGCCGGACACCGTGCTCTGCACGTTGACGCCGGTGTCGACGGCCCAGTCGAGGTCCGTCGTCGGGACGGCGCCCGGCAGGTGCACGAAGACGCGCACTCGGTCGATGGGTACGGGGGTGTCGGCGTCGAAGACATGCCAGACGAATTCGTCGCCGTCGTCGTAGTAGGCCACTGCGGCTTTGGCCAGATAGCGGATGGTCCATGTCTTGCTGGTGTCGGCGAGATTGAAGGCCAGCTGCACGACCTGGTCGCCGCCCTCGGTGAAGACGTCGTAGCTGCCCGGCTCTGTGCCACGGGGCAGGGGCTTTCCCTCCTGCAGCACTTGGATGTCCTCGATGCCTTCCAGGGCGTCGGTGGGGATCACCCGAGCCACGTAGCTGAAGGAGCCTTCGAAGTTGAAGGTCACGTCCTCAGAGACCAGGGCGTCACCAGACTCTTGCACGTCGAGCGTGACGTCCATGGCGTCGATGCGCCACGATTTGGCTTCCGCGGCAGGCGCCCAGGTCAGGAGGGTCCAGGCCACCGTGATGAGTACCAGGGCTGCGGCGGCGGCCGCTCTGCAGAGGTCTCGGCCCGCAGGTGGGTGCTCGTGATTGTCGCAGGCACGTCCCCTCATGCCGTGTATGGTGAAGGCTGGGCGCCGGGCAGTCAAGGGGCGCGACTGCTGGTCCAGGAGGCTCCTCCCGCCGCGATCGCCACGGCGACGATGGCAACGATCTCGGCCGGGTTCAGTTGTTGCGACAGAAGGACATATCCCACCAGGGCGGCGAGGGCCGGTTCCAGGCTCAACAGCACCCCGTAGGTCGAGGCGGGCACCCGCTGCAGCGCCAGTAGTTCGAGCTGATACGGGATCGCCGACGAGAGCAGCGCCACCACGACCCCCAGCGCGAGGTATCGACCGTGTCCTTCGATCGCCACCCCGGTGACGAGCAGCACCGGGGTCAGGAGCAGTGCCGACCCCACCAGCATCAGAGTGGTCACGTTCAGTGGTTCCAGGCGGGTGACCGCCCGCTTCGCCAGGAGCAGGAAGGCCCCCCAACATGCGGCGGCCGCGAAAGCGAAGGCCAAGCCGAGCGGTTCCGCGCTTCCGGAGGGGCCGGCGAGCACCGCCACTCCGCAGCCGGCGAGGACGACCCATACCCAATCGAGGAGCCTCCGCGACCCCAGGACCGCTACCGCCAGAGGTCCGAGGAACTCGATCGTCACCACGATGCCGAGTGGCGCTCGGCTGATCGCTTCGTAGAAGAAGAAGTTCATCCCCAAGAGCGCTACGGTGAGACCCAGTAGCCCGGTGAGCTGCCCTCGGGCGGGGAGTCGGAGAGATCGAGGTCGTACGGCGACGAGCATGAGCGCCGCCAGAGCGGTCCGCAGCCAGAGCGCCTCGATCACCCCGACGGATTCGATGACGCGGACCCCGATCGCGGAGCCGATCTGGAAGAACAACCCGACCGCGATCACCAGCACGATGGCGGTGCGGGCAGCGTGTTTTGTCAAGGGGCACTGGTCCCTGTGCGTACGGTGAATGCGTGCTCGACAGGGGTGAACCCCTCCCGCAGGAGCGTGACGTTGAGCCGGACCCGGCCCGCCGAGGTCAGCGGGAAACCGCTCGTCTGGTATCGCTCGAGGCCGGCCTTGCGGCGATCGGAGGCAGGCAAACTCGTCGAAGCGTCGGTGCCGACGGTCTTGACACCGACGTGGGCCGGGACGCCCGTCGAGACGGCCAAGCGCCGTGCGGCTCGATCCGACGCGTCACTACGTAGCGGGCGCGGTTGTCACACACGTCGCGGAGAACGTCCGACGCGTGTATCTTCAAGTCGCGAATGCCGATGCGTGGAATGGCGGAGTCCTCCGCTGTTTTGTGGTTCTATCAGTAACCACATAGTACTCCGTTGCTCCCGCCGCATCCTGTCGTTCCGGCAAGGCCGCTTGGTTTATTATAGTCACGCCCGTCTCTCGGCGGGTTGCCCGCGCAAGGAGGTGTGATGTTCCGGTTGTTGAGGCCGTTTGAGTTTCACGAACCCGCCAGTGTGACGGAGGCCGTGGCGCTCCTCTCCACCTACGGCGACGGGGCGCGGGTCCTGGCAGGTGGCACCGATCTGGTCGTCTCGATGAAGAAGCGGGAACTCGCACCGGAACACGTCATCGCCATCAGTCGGCTTGCCGAACTCGACTTCATGGAGCTTGAGTCCGACGGGAGCCTCCGCCTCGGTCCCTTGGTGACGCACGCCGCTATCGCTCAGTCGCCGATCGTGCGGACGCACTTCCCGATGCTCGCCACCGCATGCAACGAGGTGGGAACGCCGCAGATCCGGAATATGGGCACTATCGGCGGCAACGTGTGCAAGGCGGGGCCCTCGCAGGACACGCCTCCCGTGTTGGTCGCGCTCGAGGCGCAACTCACGCTGGTCGGACCTGCGGGCGAGCGCATCATCCCCCTGGACCAATTCTGCACCGGACCCTTCTGCACGGTGCTATTCGCAGACGAGCTACTCACGCAGATCCGTGTCCCGCCGATCCCCACCGGGGGCGCCGGCTGCTACAAGTGGTGTACCAAGGTCACGGCGACCGACGAGACCTTGGTGGGAGCGGCCGTCGTGCTGGTTGTGGACCAGGATCATGTGTGCCGTGACGTCAAGATCGCGTTGAGTTCAGTGGCGCCGATTGCGACGAGGGTTCGCGGGGCGGAAGACATCCTGCGAGGCAGGCAGCTCACCCCGGAGCTGATCGAGGAATCCGCGCGCATGGCCGCCGCGGAGGCACGGCCCCGCTCGCGTGCGGAGTACCGGCGCCGAATGGTGCGCGTCTTGGTCGGCGACGCCGTCAACCAGCTATGGCGACAATGCGTGGGCTCGGCCGGAGGAGCGACGGCATGAAGATGTTGGCGAGATTCAGCGTGAATGGCGAACCGCACGAGATCGCCGTCGAGCCGCACTGGCTGCTCGTCGAGATTCTGCGAGACCGGCTGGGGTTCACCGGTACGAAGCACAGTTGTGGTGTGGGGAATTGTGGCGCCTGCACGGTTCTCGTTGACGGGGTGCCGGTGTTGGCCTGCATGACCCTGGCCCTAGCGGTGAGGGACAAGGACATCACCACGATAGAAGGGCTGAACGGCGGCGACGGTCTGCATCCTCTGCAGGAGGCGTTCGTGTCCCACGGAGCCATTCAGTGCGGCTACTGCACTCCCGGGGTGATACTGACCGCCAAGGCGCTGCTCGACCGCGATCCCGACCCCAGCGAGGACGATGTGCGACACGCGCTCTCGGGGAACATCTGCCGGTGCACCGGCTACGTCAAGATCGTCGAGGCGGTGTTGGCCGCCGCGGCGGTCATGCGGGGCGAGGCGGTGCCCGCGATCGCCCCGGCCGAGCGGTCGTCGCCTGTGGCCTTGGCGGCCGTCCGCGGGGAGGTCGACACGCATGTCTGAGACCTTCTCCGTCGTCGGCAAAAGGATCTCGCAGCCCGACGGCCCCGCCAAAGCCTCGGGGGAAGCCAGGTTCGTGGCCGACATCCGCCTGCCCGGCATGCTGTTCGCCAAGATACTGAGGAGCCCCTACCCGCACGCGGTGGTGCGGCACATCGACACCACCCGGGCGGCGGCACTGCCGGGGGTGGCGGCCATCATCACCCCCGACGATTGCTCTGAGTGGAACACCTTCGACCGAGGGATGAAAGACAAGCCTCTCATCGACGGCTACCGAGTGCCGCCGGAGGAAGCGGTGGTCAACCGCCGGGCCCGCCACTTCGGCGACGCCATCGCGGCCGTGGCCGCCGTCGACGAGCACGTGGCCGAGCAGGCGCTGCTGCTGCTCGATGTCGACTATGAGGTGTTGCCGTTCGTCATCGATGCCGAGGAGGCCATGCTGCCGGGGGCGCCCCAGATCAGTGACGTAGCTCCGGGCAACGTCGCCAAGCACTTCGACTTTCCGTTCCCCGAGGGGGACGCCGACCAAGCCCTAAGCGACGCCGACCTCGTGGTGGAGGGCACGTTCAGGACTCCCAAACAGGAGCACTGCACCCAGGAGACTGCGGCCTGCATCGCCTACGTCGATGCCGGCGGCCGCCTGAACGTGTGGTCGCAATGCCAGCTGGCCCATCTTGCCCGCCGCGAACTCGCCCACATCTTCAAGATGCCCGTGCGCAAGATAAAGCTGATGACGCCCTTCATCGGCGGCAGCTTCGGCCAACGGGGGGCGCTCTGCGCTGAGCCGGTGTGTGTCGCCCTGGCGCTTAAGACGCGGAAACCGGTGAAGTTGGTGTTCGCCCGCGAGGAGAATTTCGTGGGTCTTGAGGGCCGCACCGGCTTCGACCGCGTCGACGTGCGCATGGGCTTCAAGAAGAGCGGCACCTTGACGGCCACCAAGACGTATATGGTAGGCCGCTTGGGCGGCTACATGGGCTGCGGGCCGATGGCCTCGGTCATCGGGATGGCCCTGGTGATGGGCCACTACCGCTGTCCCAACCGGGCGGGATCGTCCGACATGGTGCTCACCAACACCCCGATGGCCGGCGCGATGCGCGGCTTCGGCAACGAGGTCATGTCGTTCGCCACCGAGCAGCTGGTGGACGAGGCCGCCGAGAAGCTGGGTATCGACCCGGTCGACATCCGTCTGATGAACGCCAAGCAGACCGGGGATATCGCCGCCCTGGGTCTCTATCTCGAGAGCAGCTACCTGGAAGACTGCATCGTCAGCGGCATGAAGAAGTTCGGGTGGAAGGAGAAGCGGAGCCTGCGGAAGGACACCGGCCGGATCAGGCGGGGCTACGGCATGTGCACCATGAGCCACTGCACCGGTGCCGCGCCGCTCTACCTGGAGCACTCGAACGCCCTAGTCAAGCTGAACGAGGATGGCTCCGCCGACCTGACGGTGCACCCGGCTCCGGTGGGCAGTCATATCTGGGGCGCGCTGTCGCAGATCTGCGCGGAGGAACTCGGCATACGGGCGGAGGACGTCAACATCGTAACCGGTGACACCGATGTCACCCTCTTCGAGTACGGCTCCGACGCCAGCCGTTCCACGTACGCCATCGGTGGCGCCACACTTCGCGCCGCCGCTCAAGCCAAGGAACAGCTGCTCGCCCATGCCGCGGAGATGCTGGGCGCCGAGATGGCCGACCTGGAGGTACGAGACCGCCGAGTCCGGGTGAAGTACAGGCCGGAGGTCGGCTGCAGCGTGGGCGACGTCTGCTACGACGCTATCTACCGTTTCGGCGGCGACGCCACCAACTTCTCGGGAAAGCAGTCGTTCGAGCCGGAGTGGAACTCCCCCATCTACGGGGCGTATTTCACCGAGGTGGAGGTGGATGTCGAGACCGGGCGGGTGCGGGTGCCGCATATGGTCGTGGCTATGGATTGCGGCAAGGCCATAAACCCCATGGCGGTCGAAGGCCAGATAGAAGGCGGCGTCCAGCAGGGTCTGGGCTACGCACTGACCGAGAACTACGCCATCAACAAGGAGACCGGAGTCGTGGAGACTACGAACTACGACTCCTACAAGGTTCCCGGTTTCCTGGACATGCCGAAGTGCGACATCATCATCGTCGACAAACCCGACCCCAAGGGCCCCTTCGGTGCCAAGGGCGTCGGCGAGCCCGGCATGGTCGGCATCGCACCGTCGGTGGCCAACGCCATATACGACGCCGTCGGCGTCCGCCTGCGGGAGCTGCCGATGACGCCGGAGCGCATTCTAGCGGCCCTGGAGGAGAAGGAGCGGGCGGCAAGGGCGTGAATCGAGGCCGCCGACACCCGTCGCTGCCGATGCCGCCGCCGGACCGCCCCAGGGTCGCCCTCGGGCCCTATGCTTCCAGCAGCACCACCGCGTCGGCGAACAGCTCGTATTCGTCGTCCTCGTCGAGGTCGCGGATCAGGACCTTCTCCACCTCGCCTTCGCCGCGCACCGCCAGTAGGCGGGACTGATAGAGCACCTTCACGTCGGAACGCTTGACTTCGGTGGCGACGTCGTCGGGCAGGCCGAGGGTATCCAGTTCGGTGACGTAGATCACTCGGGGCGTGACTGCTGTCAGCGCAAGGGCCAACTTGGCGGAAGCGACGCCCTTGTCGAGCACCAGCACGCGCTTGTCTGCCAGAACGGAGGCATCGTCGACGGCGGTGTACACGCCCGTACCCGCAAACTCCGTGACCCCCTCGATGACCGTGACCTCGCGCGCTCCGCAGCCCAAGCCCACCGACGCGATCTCGTCTTCCCCCAGCGGTTTGAGGCGTTTACCCGAGCGCCAGTTCTTGATGGCGTCGTGCAGAGCGTCGGCGGCGAGGTTGGAGCAGTGCATCTTGACCGGCGGGAGTCCGTCGAGGGCATCGGCCACGTCGGCCCGGGTCACTTCGAGCGCCTCGTCCAGCGTCTTGCCGATGACGAGTTCGGTGACCATGCTCGACGTGGCCACCGCCGATCCACATCCGAACGTGAGGAACTTGATGTCGTCGATGCGGTCATCCTTGACCCGCACGTACATCTCCATCAGGTCCCCGCACACGGGGTTGCCGACCCGGCCCACCGCCACGTCGTCGCCTTCCAGCGTGCCGACGTTGCGGGGATTACGGAAGTGGTCGAGCGTCTTCTCTGAGTACTGGGTGGACTTCATGTGGGTCTCCTAGACTTTCTGGTAGAGCGGCGACATGCGACGGAGGCGGGCCACGATCTCGGGCAGGACCTCCATGACGCGGTCGACATCGGATTCTTGGCTGAAGCGTCCGAACGTGAACTCGAGCGAGCCGTGAGCCTCCTCGTGCAACAGCCCGCACGATATGAGCGTGTGCGAAGGTTCGAGGGTCTTGGAGGAGCAGGCCGAGCCCGTCGAGACCCAAATGCCCTCGTCCTTCATGGAGAGCAGAAGTGATTCACCCTCGACACCCTCGAAGCGGAAGTGAGCGTTGTTCGGCAGCCGCTCGGTCGGGTGCCCGTTGAGATGCGAGTCCGGGATGGTCGAGAGCACCTCCGCGATGAGACGGTCGCGCATGGCCGCGAGCCTCACCGCCTCTGCCGGCAGCTCTTCTGTCGCGATCTCGGCCGCTCTGGCCATGCCCACGATCGCCGGCATGTTCTCGGTGCCCGAACGCAGGCCCCGCTCTTGTCCTCCGCCCATGTTGACCGCGGCCAGGCGTGTGCCTTTGCGGATGTAGAGCGCCCCGAGCCCCGACGGACCGTAGATGTCGTTGCTCGAAATCGTCAAGAGGTTGACCGGGACGGTGGCCATATCGATGGGCAGCAGCCCCTCAGCGGCCACCGCATCGACGTGCAACGCGACTCCCGTCCCCTGCAGCATCTCGGCGATCTGGGGGATGGGCTGCACGGTGCCGATCTCGCTGCTCGCCCAGCCCACCGATACGAGGATGGTCTCGTCGGTGATACGGGAACGGAGCTTCTGGGGATTGATGCGCCCATACTGGTCCGGGGGCACCTTGGTGACCCGGAAGCCCTCCTTCTCCAGGTACTTGCCGATGTTGTGCAGCGAGATGTGTTCGACTTCGGAGATGATCACATGGTCGCCCGCGCGCTTGTTGCGATTAACGTATCCGATCAACGCCAAGTTGTTCGACTCGGTCGCGCCCGACGTGAACACGATCTCTTCCGGCTGCGCCCCGATGAAGGCGGCGACGGCGGCCCGGCTCTCCTCGAGAGCTTCCGTCGCGCGATCGCCAACGGTGTGCAGCGACGCCGGATTGCCGAAGCGCTCCGTGAAATAGGGCAGCATGGCCTCGACCACCCGCGGATCGACGGGCTTGGTCGACTGATAGTCCAGGTAGATTGAGGAGGCGGACGCGCGACCCATCACCGGTCCCCTAGAACCACATGGTCGCGCCGGCGTCGAGCGCAAGGTCGTTGAGTGTCGCCGCTCCCACGATCGTGACCCCGTCGATGAGGTCCACGGTCTCCCATCCCAGCATCTGTTTCGAGGCTTCGCACACCAATATGGGGATGCCCATCGCCAACGTCTTGTCGATCATCTCGCGCACGCTGGGGAAGGAGCCGAGCTGCATCTTCTCGGCCTCGCCGGGCCTCAGTGGTATCAGGCCCATGCCGAGGTAGTACACCGTGGGATTCAGGTCCATGGCCTTGGCCGCCTGCGCAAGCACCAACGGCGAGTACTGCCGTTCGGGGAGGTTGCTGGTTTGCACGTATAGAATCGCGTTCTCGTCTTTCATGGCGGTGCCTCCTGGCTCCTCGTGCGCTTAGCGTCCTTTGCGGATCAAGAAACGGTGGTGGTCTCCCTCGTCTTCTATGGAGACCATCTCATGGCCCGCTCGTTTTGCGAACCTTGTGAGGTCTTCGACCGCGGCCGGGTCGTCGGTGAGCACCTCGAGGACCTCTCCCATCTGCAGTGTGTCCATCGCCTCGCGTGTCTGAAACAGCGGTTCGGGGCAGAACAGGCCGATGCAGTCCAAAGATGTCTCGGAAGTTTCGGAATGGTTCATCGTTGACCTCGTTGTGGCGGGCGTCATGTAGTGTCTTGACACACTATTCCCAGCGAGGCGGAAGATGAAGCCCTTTGATGTCGCCGGCGCCGACGGGACCCGCGATCCTGAGGCCGCCCGAGCGGCGGCCTCAGGATCCGGCGATGCGGCGGCCGGCGAAGCGGCTGACTACATCCCCGTGAAGTCCGGCTTCTTCCCACTGAGGAAAGAGCCGATGCCCTCTTTGGCGGCGGCGGTGCAGGCGACGAGGCCGAAGGCCAGGTAGCCTATCTCCAACGCTCCGGCCAGATCGGGCGCTTTGACACCGGCGACGATCGCTTCAGTGATGATCTTGACCACTTCGTGCGACAGGTTGGCGCCCTCGGGCACCGTTCCCTGGGCGCGGATGGCGTCGAGGTCGATACCGGCCATCGAGGGTTGGGCAAGGGGCAACGTGCCCTTCAGTTCCTTCACCCGTGCCACCGCAAGTCTGACGAGGGCTTCGTAGTCGTCTTCCAGCGCGGACACGACGCCCGCGGCCAGGGCGTCCTTCGCCTTCATGCGATCGGCGCGGCAGATCATGCCGGTGAAGGTCTCGGCGTGCTGGGGCCACTTGCGGAAGGGCACGGCTATGCCGCCGATGCCGGGGAGAATGCCCAAGGTCACTTCCGGCAGCTGGAAGTACGCACTCGACGTGGCTACCCGGTCGTGGCAGCGGATGGCCAGCTCCATGCCGCCTCCCAGCGCCAGGCCGTTGACGGCGGCGACGATCGGCTTGGTCATGCCGTCCATGTGGACCAGCAGACTGCCTGAATCGCGCGAGTACTGCGCCGCACCAGGGGCGTCGCCAAGCATGTCGGTGAAGTGGCCGATGTCGGCTCCCGCGCAGAAGGCTTTGGCGCCGTAGCCCACGATGACGAAACCGTCGACCGTGGGATCGTCCTCGTAGGCACGGAGCACGGCGAGCATCTCGGCGTTGGTCTCGTCGGTGAGTGCGTTAAGCTGCGCCGGGCGGCGCATGGTGATGATGACCACGTCGTCGATGCGATCGACCAGCACGAAGCGGTTGAACTTCGTGGCCGCGTCGTAGTGCTCCATGAGTTCCGTCCCGGGCAGGCCGGGGCGCTCCTCACCGAGACGCGTCAGCACGCGCTCCACCTCGGCGCGGCCCATCGCGGCCATAAGGTCCACGGAGCTCGTCTTGAAGCCCAGCGCCAACAGGCTGCCCATGTGCAGGTCCTCCGGCGCGCCGATGCCCCGGGCGACGATATCGAGCGACTGGCTCCACAAGATGCCCAGCAGGCGGTCACGAACGGCCTGGCGCATGTCGGCGGTGACGTCCACCGGCGTACCGGGCTTGTTCACCTGCCAGCGGTCGACGCTCTGGAACAACTCCGATGGTGCGTAGGCAGGGGATTCGGCCATCTGCCGGGTGTTGCACTCGTAGGTGATGGGGTTGCCGTTCGACATGTTGAGCACGAAGAACGGACCGGCGTGTACGAACTCCTCGGCCACCGAGTCCACCTGCTTGGTGGTCGGCCCGGCGCTGGAGAGTAGGTTGGCGGATTCGTTGGTCCAGTTATCGAAGATGCGGTCGAGCATGAAAGCGATGACGTCGTCCGTCACCACCGGCGCCTTGCCGGTGACGTTGAACAGCCAACGCAGGTAATCGACGGTGGCCCTGTCGCTCTTCTCCCAGGTGATCACTTCCACCGCCGGGTTGCGCCACGCGGGAGCGAAGAAGTGGGTGATGGTGGTGCGGCCGGGGCGATCCACATCGGTGAAGAGGATGTGCGCCGGGATGGAACTGGTGTTGGACAGAATCAGAGTCTCGGGGGAGACCCGTTCCTCGATCATGGCGAAGATCTTCTTCTTGAGAGGGATGCTCTCGGTAGCAGCCTCGATGACGATGTCGGCGGCGGCCAGGTCGTCGTAGTCGGTCGAGGTTACGACGCCGTCCAGGATCGCCGCCGCCTGTTCCGCTTTCATCTTGCCCCTGGCCACACCCTTCTGGGCGTAGCCTTGGAAACGCGTGCGCACGCCCTCGAGAGCCTCCGGCCGCACGTCGATCAATGTGAGGGTTAGGCCGGGGATCGCGGTCTTGAAGTAGTAGCCGATGTCGGGACCGATGGTGCCTGCTCCCACGATGGCCACGTGTTTGGGCAGGTCGTGCCGGGGCGAGCCCAGCAGTGGATTGCGGAACCCGGGATACAGATTGTCGCTCACGTCGTGTCTCCCCACTCTCGTCGTCTCAGTTGCTCGGCGCGGTCACTCGGCGGACGCAGCAGTCGGCAGGCTCAGCCGACCTTGATGACCAGTGCCGCGCCGGTGTCGCCGGCGGCACATCCCGTGAACAGTCCGTAGCCGCCGCCCTTCAGCACCACTTCCTCGATCAGTTCGATGATACAACGTCCGGCGGTCGGGCCTTGCGGATGTCCGTAGATGAGCGGACTGCCGTAGTTGTTGAAGCTGTTGACGTCGAGGCCCATCTCGTTGGCCATGTAGACGTCGTTCACGGCGAAGGGGTTGTGGGTCTTGATGGCGGCCATGTCGTGCACCGACAGTTCGGCTTGGGCGAGGGCCATGACGGCCGCGGGGACGGGGGCCGCCGGCATGAAGGCCTTCTTCGCACGGGCATAGCCGAAGCCGAGCACCTGGATGTCGGGTCCGCCCGAGGCCAGTTCGCGTGCCCTCTCGCGGGTGGTGACGAGCAGGGCCGAGTTACCGTCGGCCGGGTGGGTCTGCGCGCCGTAGGTGTGCACGCCCTCGGGTCGGACGGGCTTGAGCCCGGCCAGGCCCTCGGCGGAGGTGGGGAAGATGCCCTCGTCGGCGTCCACAGTCAGGGTCTTCTTCTTGCCCGCCGGTACCTCCACCGACCGCATGTAGCCTTTCTGGAAGGCGCGGTCATTGGCGAGGCCGTCCTGGTACTGCTCGTAGCGACGCAGGGCGACCTCGTCGCACTGTTGACGGGTGATGCCCGCTTCTCGCGCCACGTTCTCGGCGCAGGCTACCATGGCCGTCTGCGCGTAGGGGTCGCCCTCGAAATTGTCCATGACCCAGTTCTCGGAATCCACCTGCCCTCCCGGGCCGTTCGGGTTGGCCCACACCGAGTGGGGGCCGTTGGAGCAGCGGTCGGCCATGAGACAGAACACCGTCTCCGCGGTACCCACCTCCAGAGCCATCGTCGCCTGGTAGACGGCGGTAGTGGACGTGCTGCAGGCCTGGCTGATCCAGACGCCGGGAACGTTCTCAGCGCCGATCAGCGCCGCCACCCAGGGGCCACTGTGGAACGAGAATGGTTGCGCCACCGTGGACCCGAAATTGACGTAGTCGATCATCCCCGCATCCCACCCCTTGTCGGCGAAGAAGCTCCGAGTGGTGGCACCGGCCAGCGGGATGGAGTGCACGTTCGCCAGACTTCCTTGCCAGCGGGCGAACGGCGAAGAGAAGTAGCCGCGGTAGGGGATGAACGCTTTCGTGAACATGGATTCTCCTCCAGATCGGTGGTGCGACGAGGCGATTTGTACCGTCAGCACTATATGATACTGTAGACAGAATGATTTTCCACCGTGTTGCCCGGAGGATCTTGCCGCCGATGACCAGCGCACCAGCGACCGATTACGGCCAGAACGTGCCCGCAGTGGACCAGGCCGCACGTATCCTGTACTACCTGGCGGGCGACACCCGGGGGCAGTCGACCCTGACTGAAGTGTGTAACGCGGTCGGGATCTACAAGAGTAAGGGCCGTGCCATCCTGAACACCCTGCGTGCCGCCAACCTGGTCGATAGGAACGACCACGAGAAGACCTATTCGCTGGGCACGGGTCTCATCGTACTCTCCCGCGCGGTGCTTGATCGCACCGACCTCGCCGCGGCGACGGCGCCCTATCTGGAGAAGCTGGCGGTGGAGCCGGGCACGTGCGCGTTCCTGGCCCTGACGCGCGATGCGGAGTTCTACGTGGTGGCCCGACGGGAGGGACCCGGGGGGTTGAGTGTGACCATCCGTGTCGGGTACCATTATCCTTTGACGTGGGGATCCATGGGCAAGGCTATCGTGGCCTTCCTCCCCGAACCGGAGAGGGAGGAACTTCTTGCCGGAGGTGCCGTTCTCTTCTACGGTGATCCCGGAGCGGGTCCCATCGATGTCGAGTTTGTCCGCGGAGAACTCGATGAGTGCCGACGGCTCGGCTACGGCGTGGACCTGGGCGCGATCCAGCACGGGTTCAGTGCCGTGAGCGCACCGCTGTTCGGTAGCCGGCTGCCTTCGCGGCCGGTGGGTGTGGTCACGCTCTTCGGCACGTTCGGAGCCGACGAGGCGACGGCCCACGGGGAGCGGGTCGCCGCGGTGGCACAAGAGATGAGGGTGCGGCTGGGCCCTCTGTTCGACGGCATCGCATGAGGTGCGTCATCGCCGAGCAACTGCCGAGCGGCGTGTTCTGAAGCATCGTTCGTTATCGTCCAGTGAACCGCGCGATGTGATCACACGCGCATGAGGAGTGGCAGACCGCAATGATCGATTTCACCCTCTCTGAGGAGCAGGTATCTATCGCCCGGATGGTGCGCGAGTTGATGGTGGAGCAGGTGGCGCCACGCACGCGGGAGATCGACGAGCAGGGTGAGTTCCCCGCCTGGGTCGCCGAACTCTTCCGCGGGCTCGACCTGTTCGCGGTGGCGGTGCCCGAGGAGTACGGCGGCATCGACGGGTCGCTGGTCACGCTGTGCGTGGTGGAAGAGCAAGTCGCGCGCGTCAGCCCCGCATGCTCGATGATCGTGGGGGTACAGTCTTTGGGGTCCACGCCCATCGTCCGGTTCGGCAGCGCAGAGCAGAAGAAGAAATGGCTGCCCGCTATCGCTACTGGAGAGACGATGGTCGCGTTCGGGCTCACCGAACCCGAGGCCGGGTCGGACGTAAAGGCGATGACCACGAGGGCGGTGGGAGCCGACGGAGGCTGGCGGCTCAATGGACGCAAGTGCTTCATCAGCCACGCGAACATCGCCGATCTGGTGGTATGTTTCGCGAAGGTGAACGTCGACGGTCGGGACAAGATCACCGCGTTCGTGGTCGAGACTGATCAACCCGGCTTCGTGGTCGACAAGGTGGAGCACAAAATGGGGCTGCGGGGATCGCCTACGTGCTCGTTCGTGCTGGAAGACGCCTGGGTGCCGCAGGAGAACCTGCTGGGCAAGGTGGGGCATGGCCTGGACATACTCCTGGCGACGTTGCACAGGTCGCGCATCTGCTCGGCGTCTCAGTCGCTCGGGCTTGCCCAAGGTGCGCTGGACCTCTCGGTGGCCTACGTGAAGGATCGGGTGCAGTTCGGCCGTCCACTCGCCAAGATGCAGGCAGTTCAGATGATCGTGGGTGGCATGGTCGCCCAGACAGAAGCGGCGCGCTGCATGGTCTTTGCGGCGGCCGGCAGATACGACGCGGGGTCGGCCACTATCGAGCGCTTCTCAGCCATGGCGAAGCTACTTGCCTCGGAGGCCGCCATGGACGTTTCTACCAACGCCGTACAGATCATGGGCGGCTACGGCTACATGGTGGAGTATGGTGTGGAGCAGTTCATGCGCGACGCCAAGGTCTTTCAGATCTTCGAGGGCGCCAACGAGCTGCACAGGATGGCAATCGCACGGGATCTGTTCGCAAAGGGATAGGAGGGGCGCACGTGAATACCGTTGTCTGTATCAAACAGGTGGTGGATACGGAGGCCGAGAAGCGGCTCCAGCCGGGGGACTGGCGCTTGGATAGGACCGTGGAGAACATCCTCAACCCGTACGACGAGTACGCCGTCGAGGCGGCGATCCAGCTCAAGGAAGAACTCGGCGGGGAGGTCACCGTGCTCTGTATGGGGCCCGACGAAGCTGAGGACGCGGCGCGCAAAGCTCTCGCCATGGGGGCCGACAAGGCGGTCATGGTCACCGACTCGGTACTCGAGAACTCCGACGCACAGGCCACGGCCTACGCGCTCTCGCAGGCTCTGAAGACGCTCGAGTTCGACCTCGTCCTGTGCGGCGTCATGTCCACCGACGCGCAGACCGGGCTGGTGCCGGCCGCCCTTGCGGAGCTGCTCGATCTGCCCATGTTGGGCAACACGTCGCGGATCGAAGCCGCGGGCGATACTCTGAAGGTCAACCGGCAGACCGACGAAGGCTACATCGCCTATGAGTGCCCCATGCCGGCCGTCGTGGCCGTGGCGAAGGGCATCAACGAGCCGCGCTACCCCTCCATCAAGGGGATCATGGGCGCCAAGAAGAAGCCTCTCGAGACCATGAGCGCGGCCGACATCGGTATCGACACGGCCATGGTCGGCTCGGCGGGCGCACGCACGAGCGTGCTCGCCGCCACGCAGGTGCCTCCACGCACTGCTGGAGAGCGCCTGTCCGATTACGGTACGCCCGAGGAGGGCGCCGCCAAGCTTGCGGACTTCCTCTTCGACGCAAAGGTGGTCTGAGCCATGTCACAGAGCGGGATCTTGGTCATCGGAGAGGTCAGGGGCGGGAAGCTGACCGGCGCCACTCTCGAGAGTATCTCCGAAGCCGGCAGGTTGGCGGCGGCGGTCGGCGGCGACGTGTCGGTGGGACTGCTCGGGGAAGGCGTGACCGCGCTTGCCTCGGCGGCGGGCGCCTACGGCGCCTCGACGGCATATGTGGTTGACGCCGCCGAGTTGGCTGTCTTCCGCTCCTGTCCGTATACCGATGCGGCGATGGCCTGCATCAGTGCCGCGGACCCCCGAGTGGTGCTGCTGCCCAACAGCGCCGATGGCCGCGAGATGGCCACGCGGTGCGCCGCGCGCCTGAGCGTGGGTGTGGTGAACGACGTCACCGTCCTGGAGCCGGGTGATGCACACCTGCGCGCCACCCACCCCTGCTTCGGGGGTTCGGTGCTCGCGGAGAAGGAGTGCCTCAGCGACCCGCAGATCTTCACGGTCCGTCCCAACTCCTTCGCCCGCGCTGAGGGGGGAGGCGACGCCGCGGTCGTTCCGTTGACGGTTGACTTCACGCCCAGTGGCATGCTCGCCCGGGTCGTGGACGTGGTCAGCGAACGGGCCGGAGTCTTGAGCCTGGAAGAAGCCGCGATCATCGTCTCGGGTGGACGCGGTGTCGGTAGCCCGGAGAACTTCGCCGTGCTCGAAGAACTGGCCGCCCTTCTGGGCGCCGCGGTCGGCGCGAGCCGCGCCGTGGTCGACGCCGGCTGGAAACCTTCCACGTATCAAGTGGGGCAGACGGGTAAGATCGTGTCCCCCACGCTCTACATCGCCTGCGGCATCTCCGGTTCCATCCAGCACAAGGCCGGCATGCAGACCTCGGACGTGATCGTGGCGATCAACAAGGACCCTGAGGCCCCCATCTTCAACTTCGCCACCTTCGGTATCGTCGGAGACCTCCATCAGATCGTGCCCGCGCTCACGGAGGAGATCCGTCGGCGCAAGGCCGTGGCGTAGGCGGGGGGCGCCGTGCAGACCCGGGAGCTGCTGTGGAATGTGCCGGGCTGGGCCGAGGTCGCCATGTATCTGGGCGCGGCGGTGGCCTTCCTCATGCTCGCGACCGACGTCGTCCGGCGCATCGGCATGTACCGGCGCGGGCGGCCGAGCGGGTCCTTGGGCGGAACCATCCGTGCCCGCGTTTGCGACCTCTTCAGCAACGGTCTGCTGCAGCTCCGGCTGGCTCGCGATCGCTTCGCCGGCGTCATGCACCTGTCGCTGTTCTGGGGCTTCGTCGTACTGCTCATAGGCACCATCATCCTGGTCTTCCAGATCGACTTCGGTCTGGAGTTCTTCTACGGCCGCTTCTACCTCATCTTCAGCTTCTGCATGGAGGTGGCGGGGTTGCTGTTCCTGGCCGGAGTAACGCTGGCCATGTACCGCCGATGGGTGCGGCGCCCGGACCGTCTCACTCGGCGCTGGGACGACTACTACGCCCTGATCGTGCTGTGGGCGCTTGGAGGCACCGGTTTCCTGCTGGAAGGGGCACGTATCGCAGCGGAGAGTTTCCCGTCGTTCGAGCGGGTGAGTTTCGTCGGGTACTCTGTGGGCCGGGTCCTCTCGGTCTTCGCCGGGCCGACGACGTTGCAGTCCGTGCATCAGTATGATTGGGTCATCCACATGGCCATGGCGATCGGGTTCATCGCCATCTTCTCCTACACCAAGTTCCTGCACGCGCTGACGGCGCCGGCGGGCATCGTCCTGCGCGACCGTCGCCCCAAGGGCGCCATGACCTTCGTCCCGGATATCGAAGAGGTCGAGCGGGTGGGTGCCGGCGTGATCACCGACTTCCCGTGGTCCGATCTGGCCGATCTGGACGCCTGTACCCGGTGCGGCCGATGCGAAGACGCCTGTCCCGCACATGCCGCAGGCAGGCCTCTGAGCCCCATGCAGATCGTGTTGAAGGCTCAGGGTGTCATGCGCACCTGGCTTGACGACAACCCCGATCGTTCGGCCGATGTCGCCGGACTCTACGATCAGATCGACGACGACGAGATCTGGAGTTGCATGACGTGCCGAGCCTGTGTCGAGCAGTGCCCGGTGGCCATCAACCAGTTGGGAAAGATCTCCGAACTGCGGCGTTTCCTCACCAATGAGGGTCGGCTCACAGGGTCGGCGGCTAAGGCTCTCGAGTCGATGAGCATGCGGGGCAACCCCTGGCAACTCAAGCAGAAGGACCGCTTGGCGTGGGCGACCGAGGCCGGACTGGAAGTCCCCGTCATGGCGGTGGTGCAGGATCCTGACGAACTCGCCCTCGGCACCGAGCCCGAACCGGTGGATTACCTGTTCTACGTGGGGTGTGCCGGAAGCTACGACCCGCGGGCGCAGAAGATCGCCCGCGCGGTGGTTCGGTTGCTGGAGGCTGCCGGCGTGTCGTACGCGGTGCTCGGCGAGGAGGAGACCTGCACGTGCGAAGCCGCGCGCCGCATGGGCGAAGAGATGCTCTTCCAGGTCGGCGGCAATGCGCTCAAGGAGACCATCGACCAGTACCGTTTTCGGCGGATCCTCACTATGTGCCCGCATTGCCTCAACACCCTCCGCAACGACTACCCGCAGTTGGGCGCCGACTGGGAGGTGGTTCACCATACTCAGCTCTTGGTGGAGTTGGTGCGGGAGGGCCGCCTCTCCGTGCCGGCCGGTGTGGCGTCCGCCGCCTCTCACATCACGTATCACGACTCCTGCTACTTGGGCCGCTACAACGACGTGTACGATGCACCGCGGGCGTTGGTCGAGGCCCTGCCGGGTGCGCAGCTCGTGGAGATGGCCCGCCGCCGGTCCGAGAGTTTCTGCTGCGGGGGCGGAGGCGGCCAGATGTGGATGGAGGTCAAGATCGGCGAGCCGGTGGAGTTCCTTCGCGCGGGAGAGGCCTTGGCTACGGGGGCCGATGTGGTGGCCACCGCCTGCCCGTTCTGTAAAATCATGCTGGACGACGGGCGCAAGCACCTAGAGCGAGAGGACGTTGGCGTGTACGATGTGGCCGAACTGCTTTCGGATGCGCTGGGATGAAACGGCTGGGGAGGGCGTTCGCGCGCCTCCGTGGCGACGGTGGCAAGGACGTGCCGGCGGCGGCTTCGTCCGGTGTGCAGAGCGAGAACGTCCGCACGGTGGCCCCGCCGTGGCGTAGCAGCGTTTCCTGGGACGAGTTCGATCTGCGCGTGTATCCACATCGGGGGCCCGATTGTTTCCAGTTCTACGCTGAGCCGGGGAGCCCCATCAGTGTCCGAGTGGAAGCCTCGCTTCCGGGTCCCGGACTCAGGGTACAGGTGTTCGGCTGCGAGGCGGAGCGGGAGACGCTGGTTCGGGCCTCAAGCGACGAACGCGGAGCCGCCGAGATCTTCGCGGTCGCGCGGGCAGGTGGCATGCACTCCGTGGAGGTGGGGCTGGACCCACCAAAGAGCGAACGCCCTCAGGCCTTTCGACTGAGTATCGACGTTCCGCGGAGAAGGCGGCCGGTCGACGGCGCACGACGCAGGCGCGCCGAGTTCGTCGACGTTCCGCTCGGGCACCCCTACCGAGAGGCCATCGCCGTGGTTGCCGGAGCGGATGTCATGACCGGCCGCGGGGAGTGGTGGGAGTTCGCTCCTGACGATCCCGTCACACGGGTGGAACTCGCCGAGATGGTCCGTGACTCCCTGGGCGATGAAGGGTTGGGGGCGGTGCCGGTGCTTCTCGCCACTCTCGCGGCTCAGGACAGGTTGAAGGGGGTTCTTCAGGCCGTGCCTCGCGACCGGGAAGGGCGCGATTCTAGTGCCGCTGCCGCGTCGGCCGGCCCGCCGGCGGTTTCTCCGAGGAAACACGGGCCTGATGCCGGCATCGCTCGAGCTCAGGCCATATCCATGATCGTGGGCGCCTTGGAACGATATCGCCCCGGCGTCCTGTCGCGGCCGCCGCGCGGCTTCTCGTGCACGATGGCGAGCAGTGTCCATAGGTTCCATGCCCGCATAGCTGAGTACAACGGCCTCGTCAAAGGGCTGGTGGGGTTCGGACCCGAGTGGGATCCCAGGCTCGCGGTGTCTCGCGGCGAGGTGGCCGAGCTGCTGTGGGCGACGATGCAGCGGTCCGGAACGGCCGCAGAAGAGTCTTCTCAGGCGCCCTTGGCGATCTCCTCCCCAAAGCACACCGACGACGAGGTCGAACCCGATCTTGCGACTCTCGGGGTGTACACGAGTGAATACCTTCTGGGAGCGCAGGAAGAGATCGATCGGTTGATGGCGGAGTCTGGGCCTGCCGAAGGGTCTCCGTCGCGCAGCGAGGCGCCGTCGCCCATCGTCCCTGTCGCGCTTGGCCGGGCGGACATACGCCAGAATATAGAGCAGACTCGCGACCGACTCAAAGCAAAGACCCGCTACTCGGTGCCGCCCGCGCCGGAAGATGTGCTTCGTGAAGGGGACACGCGGTCGGAGGAGACGGGCACGTCGTCCGACCGCTGACAAGCTGCTGAAGAATGACGTTTCGCCGTCAGGGTCTTCGTGGTGCCGGCCTTCCCCGGCGGGCTGGTGGCGGGAGAGTCGTTCACTCAGCTCCGACCGAAGGCCGACTCGGCCAGGATCTGGCCTCCATCGACCACGATGGTCTGGCCGGTGATGAACTTCGCGCCGTCGGAGGCCAGGAAGGCCATGGCGTGGCCGATGTCCTCGGGCTCCCCGAGATGCCCCATCGGGATGACCGACTCGTTCTCACGGGCGTATTCCTCGCCGGCCACCTCGATCATGCCTTCGGTCAGGATGTTGCCGGGCTCCACCCCGTTCACCGTGATGCCGCGGTCGGCGAGCTCGAGCGCGGTGTTGCGGATGAACCCGTTGATGCCGCCTTTCGCCGCCGCGTAGTGGGTGAGGCCGATGATGGCCGTCCGGTTCCCAGTGGTAGACGAGGTCACCACGATCCGCCCATAGCGCTGCGCCAGCATCTGCGGCAGGCAGGCCTTCACCGATAGGAAGACTCCGCGCAGGTTGACGTCGAGCATGCGGTCCCAGTCGGCGGACGTCATGTGCTCGATGCCGACCATGGGACCAAGAAGTCCGGCATTGTGGCACAGGATGTCGATTCGGCCATGGCGGTCGATGGCCGCCCGTGCCATGGCCTCCATGTCCGTTTCGTGGCTCACGTCGGCCTTGAAGAACCATGCTTCCCCGCCGGCGCCCTCGATGCGGGCCACCGTCTTCTCGCCCCAGGTCTTGTCGATATCCACGACGACGACCCGTGCGCCTCCGGCGGCAAGCACCCGGGCGATGCCGCCGCCGATACCCTTGCCCGCCCCCGTGACGACGGCGATCTTTCCCGACAGACCCTCACTCATCATGACTCCTTTCACCTATCAGGATGCTGAAACATGACTTCTCGCGGCGGAGGTGCGCTGGGAACGCGCCAGACAAGGACGCAGAAAGCGCGAATAGCAGCGCTATGTGCGCGACCGAGGACGACGTATCGCGCCTCCCAGTGCGCT